>Ga0172370_10007097_pt1 | contig 13826 bp, 15 predicted proteins | sample LakKiv5m_FD_114538 | JGI IMG/M metagenome (GOLD analysis project Ga0172370, IMG submission 114538) | Freshwater microbial communities from Kabuno Bay, South-Kivu, Congo - kab_022012_11.5m | ecosystem: Environmental > Aquatic > Freshwater > Lake | place: Democratic Republic of the Congo...
CACAAGTCGCCGTTCTGCGGAGAGAACGCCATCGCGGTCGGATCCGCTCCGACGTTGCCGAAAGTCGAGATCAACAGTCCGGTGGTCCCGTCGAAGATCATCACCTTGCCGTCGCTCTGGGCGACGTAGAGACGGCCGTTCGCGGGGTTGAATGCCAGCGCAACCGGATCGTTCACGAAGCGGTCGCTCTCGCCGAAGGCTCCGATAATGGCGCCGCTGTGTAGATCGAAAACGCGCAGCGCGCCCAGGGTGCGGTCGATCAACAGCAGATTCCCGTCGGCGGGGTTCGAGGCTCCCTTGATCGCGTCGGAGGCGAACTCGGCCGCATCGGCGACCTCCCCTACCGCCCCACCCTGCGTGCCGCCGAACGCGAACAACGAGCCCACGACGTAGAGCGACGGATAGGTGTCCAGAATCATCGTGGCGGTCCCGTTGGACTCCGACCCGACCGCCGTCAACCGCACAGTGAACGGCCCCGGCACGTTGGCCACGAAGGTCGCCTGCGCGTTCTCGTCGCCGAGTCCGACGTTGCAGATCCCGCCGCCGGGGCAGTCATCGGACGAGGTCCCGGTGTTGGTCTGGCAGGTGCCGTAGGCGCCGCAATCGGCGTTGGAGTCGCAGAATATGCTGGGGTCGTTGCTGCACGGATCGTCGTTGTTGGTCGAGCAAATTTGCGAGAAGTCGTTCTTGCAGTGATCGTCGAACTCCGTGTTCAGACCGCCTGAAACCAAACGCCACAGGAAGGTCATGTTGGCGCTATCGCCGTTGGGGTCGGTCGATTGGCTGCCGTCGAGGTAGTAGCGCTGGCCGACGTCGACAAACTGGGCGACCACGCGGATTACCACGTCGGGCAGCGGCGGGGCCTCACTGTTGCCACCGGAGCCACAGCCTCCCGCCGCCAAGGCGCCGGCCAGAGTCACTGCGGCGAGAAATCCGAAAGAAGAAAGCAAGGCCGAAAGAGCATGTGTCGATTTTCGCACGTGTACCACGATCCTCTTCAAAGCAGGTTGGGAAACCCGACGGACGGCCGCAAAGTATAGGTGCGCCCCCCGAATTTCAAAGCCGCCGCTGCGCGCAATCGAAATGCCCCCGGTTGGACTCGAACCAACGGCCCCAGGATTAGGAATCTCAGGCCGCACCCCTACCCCTCGTTACTGCTTGTCACGCGGCGTATCTCGTCGCCGTCAGGAAACCGCTTGTTTTATGCCGTAAACGTAGCAGTCTCGTCATCGTTGCACACTGCACACGTTTCCTCTGTCACCCCTTGTAACCGTCCTAGCCGGGTGACATGGTGGGTGACATGGCGGGTGACGCCCCAAAAGTCACCCACCCTGGAGGTGTCCGCGATGCCTGTTCTGCTCACTAGAGAAATCATTGACGCTGCACAGCCTGGCACCCGTACCTTCGACTCGGACGTCGAGGGCCTGGCCCTGCGAGTCAGCAACGACGGGAACAAGAGCTTCGTGCTGCGCTACCGCCACGCGGGCCAGCGGCGCGAGTCCGTCATCGGCAAGGCCGCCGACCTGACAGCATCCCAGGCCCGCCGGCACGCCAAGGCGCTGCGCGACAAACTCGCTGGGGGCCAAGACCCGCTGGAAGCAAAGGCCCGCGAGCGCGCCGAGAAAGCAGCGCTGAAGGCCCGCAAGACCCTCGCGGAATTCGCCAAGGTCTACACGGCGACGGTCGCCAAGAAGCCGCTGACCCAGGCCACCGACGAGTCCCTGCTGGAAAAGTGGATCCTCCCCCTGCTCGGCAAGGTACCCATCGCTGACATCGGTCGGGCGCACGCACAGCAGTTGCACAGCCACGTTACCGACGCGGGATTCAAGATCCGCGCGAATCGCTGTCACGCATTGCTCAGCCACTTGGTCACCGAGGCAGCCCGCCGTGGATTGCGCGACGCGCCGCTGCCTCGCGGCGTGGTCACGAAGAACGCGGAGAAGCCGCGAGAGCGTTACTTGTCGCCCACCGAGGCGGCGCGCTTGTGGGCGGCGCTCCAGGCCATGCGGCAACCGACGAAGAAGGGGCGTCCCGGTATCCACGCGGACACTGCCGTGGCGCTCGAAGTGCTGCTGCTCACCGGATGCAGGAAGCGTGAGGTACTCAACCTGCGATGGGCCGAGGTAGACAAGGAAGCGGCCTGCTTACGCCTGGAGGACAGCAAGACGGGCAGCCGCGTCGTGCAGCTCAGCCCGGCAGCCTTGGCCCTGCTCGACGCCCGACGACCCGCCGAGGACGACGCCAGCGCGTCGGCCTTCGTGTTCCCCAAGGATGACGGCGCCTCGCCCGTCGCAGACTGCAAGCGCGCCTGGGCGGTGGCCATCAAGCAAGCGAAGCTGCCGGAACTGCGAGTCCACGACTTGCGACACAGCCACGCGGCAATGGCCATCACCGCGGGCCTGAGCCTGCCCGAGGTGGGCAAACTTCTCGGTCACAAGTCATCGCAGACAACCGCGAGGTACGCGCACGTCGCAGACGCGGTCGCACGGGCCGCGGCCGACCGCGTCGGCGCGCGGCTCGAGGAAATCGTCCGCGCGGCGGACGGGTTGCGGGCGGTGAAGTAGCGATGCCCACCGCTAAACGACGAAAGGGGAAGGAGCGCCACCGGTTGGCACTGCGCGTGGCGCGGCAAGTGGTCGCGAACTTGATGACGGACATAGAAGCGGCGGACGCGACTCAGGCCGACCCCAGCCAGCCGCTCGAAGACCTTCGCTATGACTTCCACGTGACCGAGCAAGAAAGTTTGCGTGCGGCGCTTCGCTACGTGTCGTTTGTCCGTATCCCTTCGATGGTTGCCGCGGCGATGGACGCCGCAGCCCCCGACCAAGCCGCAGAGTTACTATCCCGCATGTTCAAACGGCGCGGCAGGTGGCGCGAGCGCGAGCGTGTCATGCGTCTGTGCGACGTGTGGCACGAATACACCCGCGCAACGCCGAAGGTAGCGCCGAACCGAAAGGAAGGCGGCGGAATCCTCTCCTCCGATTTCGTCTGGTGGGTACGTGCTTACGCAAGCGACGCAACAGACGCCGACATCAGAGAAGGCGTGCGCCGCTGGAAGAAAGGCAAAAAGTCGGAAGTACGATCTACGAACTGAGGCAATTTCGGCCCCTTCCCAATGGCGCAGAATGTTCTCCAGACGCACCACGCGCAAACCAGGGTGCGAGGAGAACATATGAAGCCAAACTCAAGACCTTTCATTCTTTCCGACCTTGATGACGACGCTTTGCTAACGACCCAGGAAGTCGGCGAGACTTTTAGGTTGTCACCGGGATACCTGCGCAACTTGCGGTGCGCAGGCCGCGCGCCGCGCGCCATCCGTATTGGTCGGTCGGTGAAGTTCCGCCTACGCGATGTCCGCAGTTGGCTCAACTCGCTCGCCGAACCTGAGCAGGCCGAGACCAACACGACCACCGAATCCTGAACAAGGCCGCGCCCATCGCTGGGAACGGCCTTCGGTTGCTGTCCTTCGGACTGCCGCGCTCTCTCTCCAGAATACTGCTATGGTAGCACGACGGGACGGTCACTCGAAGCTCCCGGCGCTGGGCCTCAACCCAAAGAGGTACAGCATGAACACGAACGTCGAAATGAAATGCTGCCGCACCTGCGGCGCATCCCGCCCGCTCACCGACTACCGCCGACGACGCATCCGAGGTGGCGGCTATAACTCAACCTGCAACGCTTGCTTGGCGCTGCTCCCACCGCGTCGCCCGCGAGGTAGCGGCACCGCACCGCGACCGAGGCGCAAGCACGCCGCCGCAGTGACCCGAACGGTCGCCCTGGACAACGCGGGCGTCGCACTCCAGACGGCGCTCTGCGACCGATGCAAGCCCGTCGTGAAGGCGTTGCTGGTCCTTCGAGGCTCGCGATGAGCGCGGCCGAGAGTCAGACGGACGCCGGCCAGTTCGTGCCCGACGGGCACAAGGTGCGGATGTGCCACGGCAGAAGCGCCGGCGACAACAGGCCGGAGAATTTCGAAACCACCGTCGCCGCCCTGGCCAAGCGTATCCTGCAACGGCCCGCTCCGCTGCCGCTAACGCTCGCTGAACTGACCAAGGAGGCAAAGGCGGCTTTACCGTACATCCTCGGCGGCCCCAGCGATCTGGTCCCGAACTTGAAGCCGAAGAAGAACAACGACGGCACGATCGCGATGAACGATGACGGTACTACCATCACGGTCGAGGGCGGGTGGCGCGGCGCAGAGAACATCCGGGAACGCGACGTCGTAACGCTCGACTTCGACGAGGCGACGTCGGAGTTCGTCGCGGACATGGAGAAGGGTCACGGCCCACTGGCAGGGCTGGAACTGATCGCACACACGACCGTCTCGGCAACCGTGACCAACAAGAAGCTGCGGGTGCTGCTGTTCCCGCCGCGCCCCCTGTCCCCCACCGAGCACAGGCTGGTTGTGGACGGGTTGATCGATCTCGTTCGAGAGAAGAGCCCGGCCGCCTACATCGACCCGACCTGCGGCGACGTTAACCACATCATGTTCGCGCCGGCGATGACCAAGGACGGCATCTACGAGCCCTTTCGGTCGCGCGGAGCCTACCTCGACATCGAAGGTCTCATCGCCCGTGCCACTCGCGCCGCCCACGCCAAAGCGGAGCACGAAGAACAGACCGCCCAACGCGCACGCCACCACGATACGCTGGGCGATGACGCCACGACTATCCGTTCGCGGTGGCGTGATCTCATGGTGGCCCTGGGAATCAGCATCCAGGTATCACCGCGCAAGAAATCCGAATGGACGACCTGCTGCGTCTGGCACGACGACACCCACCCTTCGTTGGACATCACGGGCGACGGGCTGATGATCTGCCGGTCCTGCGGGGCGAGCGGCAGTATCCTCGATCTCGTCATGCAGGTGCGGAACTGCGACATCGCACACGCATTCGCGTTCGCTCGTGAAGCGCTCGGAATGCCCCCGAGAATGGGCAGCAACGCCTCGAGATCGACGCAGGCCGGCGCGAGCACCGTGGGTGCCGACGCGCCGTGGCCCGAACCCGAGCCGCTGCCGAGCGACTGTCGCCCGCCATCGCTCTATGACGACTGCGGCGACGGGGCGCAGCGTATCGACGCGATGCTACCCGCTGATCTGGCAAGATTCGTTCGCACCACGGCGCAGGCAGGCGAACTGTCTCCCGAGTCCGTGCTCGCAGGCGCACTGCCGGCTGCTGCACTCGCCGTCGGACCCGATGTCATCGCCCATGGGAACCGTGAACACCGCGAGACACTGTCCTTGTGGGTTATGTCGGTAGAGCCGCCGGGGTCGCGCAAGAGTGCCGCCTTTTCTACGGCGACGGCACCGCTCGGACCTCTCGAAGAACAGATGGCGAAGCAGGGCAGCGAAGCGCACTCAGCTTGGCGCTCACGCGAGGCGGCGCGGAGCCGCGAGCTTTCTTCGTTGGATAAGAAACTGTCGTGTCACTTCGATGCCGTCCACGTCACGGGTGACGACAAGAAGCGACTCAATTCATTCGCGCTCGACAACGCGACCTTCCGTATCGCCGAGATCGAGAGAGCGCGAGCCGAAGACATCCAGCCCGGCAGGATGGAGCTTCAGAGCAGCAACGCCACACCCGAAGCCGTGGTCGAACGGGTCGCTGCTTCCCGTTGCTTCGGTGCCTTGTCAGCCGAAGGCGCGACAATCATCGAAGGACTCGCCGAGTACCGCGAAGGCGACGACGGATCGCCGGTCGGGTACTGGTGCGGACTCTATTCGGGCGACCGGGTGTCGGTGGCCCGCAAGGGTAGCGATTCCATAGTCATCAAGGAAAAGTCAGCGATCCTGTGCTGCGGACTGACCGTGCAGCCCGACGTACTCGAACGCGCCAGGGAAAGGCGCACCTTGGTCCGTCGGGGGTTTCTCGCCCGGTTCATCAAGTTGGTTCCTCGACCCGTCGAGATCGGGCGTGGGCTGCCGCCACCCATCGACCAGGACGCAGTGAACTGGTGGACCCAAGCCATCACCGCTGTCAGCGGTCGCAGACCCGCGCGCGAATGTGAGGTCGGTTGCACACCTGAGGCAGCGCGGCTGCTGCGAGAGTTCGAGGTATCTATGCGTAACCGGGCACTGGACGCAGACGACCTAGGAGTGGTCCCAGCGTTGGCCGAGTTCGCCCGTAAGGCGCACGGATCGGCCCTGAGGCTTGCCGCCGTCTTCCATGCCCTGGAAGGGCAGCCCTACCAGGAACCTATCGACGCCGAGACTATGCTTCGAGGCATCGCCGTCATGTTCCACGCCCTCGATGTCGAGGTCGCCTTAGTCTCGCAGTCCGGCGACTCGAAGTACGGCAAGCTGCGCCGCCTGCTCGCACGGATCGCCGAGGCCAAGGATAAGAACGGCGGACCGCTGACCGAAGTACGCCCACGACTCGTCGCCCGCATGGGATGGGCTGGCCTGACACCGACGGGCGAGGCACTCGCCGCGTTGCGCGAACTCGCCGAGTTCGGGTGGTTGCGAGAAGTGCAGCGGCAGAACCCAGGCGGTGGACCAAAACAGACGGTGTTTCTCGTTCACCCTCGGCTCAGCGAAAAAATCTCTACCGACAGTGCCGACAATACCGACAAGACTTTCTATCCCGACAGCGTGCCTGAAAGTTTTGTCGGTTTCGTCGGGTTTGTCGGGAAGGTTTTCTCTCAAGACCCACCACCGCTAGATGACGCGGACATTTCGCACCACGACCGGGGCGGGGAGCTTATGCGCCGCTTCTTTGAAGACGAGCCGAGTGTCTTCGAGCCGATGTCGCCGCCCGCTGCCGCCCAGGGCGGACTGCCTCTGTCTGCACCGCGCGCCAACCCCGACGCGGTGCGGGCCGCGCGGGAGCAAGTGGCGCCCGTCGCCGGAGTCCCCGACGATGAAGGCTGGATCACCGACCCCGACGATGACGACGAGGAGCAGGTAGCGTGACCGCCGCCCAAGTCGTCGTCGCCTGCCAGCGTGATGGCGTCATGCTCTCCGTCTCGCCGCAGGGAAAGCTGCGCTACCGCCCAGCCCCGACGTCGCAGCTCCTGGCCCAACTACGAGCCTGCAAGGCCGATGTCTTGGCATTGCTGAAGGCGAGGACCGCCCACCGACAGATCCCCGATCCCGATTTTCCCCACCTCACGCCCGATCCGGCAGCCGAGGTGGCAGCTCTCGCAGCTGGCTGGACGCAGTCGCCCGATGGGCGCTGGCGATTTCCCGAAGCGTGGCAGTGCCTACCTACGCCGACGCCCGATCCGGCGCCACGCCTGCGGCGATCACGAGAGGGAAAGCTCCTGGAGGCGGCCTCCTGCTCGGCGCCGCAGACCCAGTTGCTTTGAGACGGGCGCCGGGGAAGGCTGCGCGCCGTGGCGTCGCTCACGGCGAACGGCCTGAACGGCTGGGTGCGGCTCTTTATCGTGTTCGCGCTTTCCGGCCTTGTTCTTACGGGAATCGAAACCCGTTACGGCGCTTCCCGTTTTGCGGACAGTTCTACGGGTGACATCCTGCACGCCGTAGTGTCGTTGCTCCCTCTCTTTTTTGCACGCTGGGTTTACCGTGGCTTCTTCCCACCCCCGGGCAGTGAGTGACCCCATGCCCAACGTTGCCGTCCCGCTCTACCGCGCCGCCCGCGTGCTCGCGCTAATCCTGACCAGCAAGGCGGGTGCCGGCGCACACCTCACGAGAGTCCTAGTCAGGAGTGGTCACAAGTGACGCCCGACGACGCGCACCTGATCTCCGCGATGATTCTCTTTTTGGTTGTCTTCGCGGTTATCGGGCTTTCACACCTGCGTGGCATCGACAGGGTTGTTCTTCGAGGGTTCAGCGAACTGGGAGAGAAACTCGACCGGATCGAAAAACTGCTTCGCGCCCTTCGCGACAACAAATAGCCAACGCGATCCGGCCACCGAGAGGTGCAAATGGCGGACTGTCGGGCACGGCCGTCGCAACCGTCCTACTCGGTCCCGCGCTTCAAGGACCTCTCGAAATGACGCCCCCAGCCACTGCGGTTCCCTCGATCTGCTGAGCACGTGTGCCACGCCACGAACTATCGCGTTGCGTACGACGTTCCGCCCGCGAGAAGCGCGGGCGGCTACCAACCACCACCCGCCCCGGTGCGGTAAGAGCGGCCCTTGGACTTGGCCGCCCTGTTCTTCCACGCGAACGCGCCTGCCGTCATCTTGTCGTGTTGAGCATCCGATATGCGGCCGCCGTGTTTGGCTGATGCCGTAGACCCGTTAGCCGCCCCCGCGCATTTCCGGCCGCTGTTCCGCTCGTTCCCCGCGCGCACGGGCCAGGCTCAAGGCGAGCGCGCAGGAGTTTGGAGGCGCGGATGATCGCGCCCGAGTCGGGCACGCCGGCGCACGTCGGGTGGACGCCGAGAGCCCGCGAGATCAGCATCGATTCGAGGCTACCGGCGAGGCACTCCCCGCCCTCGGCGAACGCGCCCCGCACCTCGTCGTACTGGCGGCGGAACGCGGCGTCTTCCTGCGTCCAGCGGTTGACGGTTCCCAATGGGATTTGCGCAGTTGCGCGTGCCCGGGCGACGTGTCCCCGCGCCTCGACCAGCGCGTTCAGGAAACGATCCTGGCGCAGCAGCGCCCCGATGCGCCGCCTCCGATTGTCGGCTTGTGCCTTGGGGCAGTAACTCATCGCAGGTGCATTATAGCCCTACCCGCGTGGGCGACGTAGGCGCGGCTTGGGCGTTGCTGCGCCAGCGCCCGGCGTCCGCGCCTGACTGACTCATATGTGCATTTCGGGAAGCGCCGTGCGTTCGCGCAAACCGTGGCGGGTGTATCGCGCGCACTGGGGCGGAGTCCCGGCTCGGACCGCTCGCCTCACACGAGCGGCTTGCGACACCTGCGCGCCCGAGCGGGCTTGCGCGCGAGACCGGAATGACGACTAGCGAGATCGCGCACCGGTACCGGCGGCTCAATGTCGTGTGGCGGGAGGCGTCAGAATTTCGCGACCTACTCGCAGCTAAGCCGGCCACGCGCGGCTCGAGGTTATAGTCTTCCAGACGCCACCTGAATCGGCGCAGCCTCCCGCGACTTCGTCGTCGCTGTACGCAGGGAGGCGCGGGGGCGTATGCGCAAGCGAGGACGGAGCGCCATACGCTCGCCTTGCCTTAATGCTGGTGCAGGGGAAGGCTGTGCGCCATGCGGGGGAGCGAGTTCAACATGCCTCTGATCGCCGCTGCGAGGGTCGGCATGGCAGACGGCGCTAAGGCAATGCTCGACGCCGGTGCCGACGTGAACGCTTGCGATGAGAGCGGCACGACGGCCCTGCACTGGGCGGCGAGGAACGGGGATTCCGACGTCGCTATGGTCCTGCTCGACGCTGGCGCTGACGTGAACGCTTGCGACAGGAACAGTTCAATGCCCCTGCACATCGCCGCAAGCCTCGGCCACGCCTACGTTGCCAAGGTTTTGCTTGACGCCGGTGCGGACGTGGATGCCCGTATCAAGACCAGCGACTGGACGCCCTTGCGCTGCGCCGTGGGCAAAGGCTACGCGGACGTTGCCAAACTCTTGCTCAACGCAGGAGCTGACGTCAACGCCAGAGGAGAGGATGGCCACACCCCCCTGCTCGCCGCTTTGATGTTGGACCAAGCAGGCGTCGTCAAGACTCTTCTCGACGCCGGTGCGGACCCGACCGCGAGTAACAACAAGGGCATGACGCCCCTGATCTGGGCTGTGTCGGGTGGCTATACAGACGCCGTCAAGCTCTTGCGCGAAGCGGGTGCCGACCTAAACGCACATATTGAGTATGACTTGACGCTCCTGCACTTGGCTGCGCTGAACGGCCAGGCCGACGTTGCCAAGCTTCTTCTCGACGCCGGGATGGCTGCGAACGCGCGCGACGTGAGCGGCTGTACGCCTTTGCATTACGCTGACGGTAGCGGGCACGACACAATCGTCGCCCTCCTCCGCGCTCACGACGGCACCGAGTAGGAAAGGAACCAGCGATGAATCGTCGGCAGCGTATCGTAGTCGGCTCAGGACTAATGCTGACGTTCTATCTCGGTTTTCTCGCTGTCCCCTGGTACGGCGAAACCAGAACCTCGAGTGACTCGCGACTTTGGCATGACCTCGGCAGGACCACACTCTTGACACCGCCACTGCCTCGGTCTTCCTACTCGACCGTAAGACTAAATACCGAGCGCTACTGGCCGCCAATAGTGGTGACACTCATCCTTACCGTGGGCGGGTTGCTGTTCTTCCACGGCAATGCCGGGAACCCTGCGCCTCCCGGCGAAGCGGCTGGGGTTCGGCTCCGAAGAGCTACCGCTGCTGTCTGGCGCAGTCGGATAACGAGAGCGATCTTTGCCGTGCTGGTAGCAACCCTGGTGGGCGTCGCCGGGCGCAGATTGCTCGATCACCGCGCAGCAGAGAAGAAGGCCGCTGTTGCCGCAGTGGAACTGACCTTCAAGGAGGCCCGTGTCAGTGTAGGAAAAAAGAGTTTAGGAAATGAGTTCGAGAAGGATTGGGTGAATGACCTACGCATCGTGGACAAAGCGGTAACCGATCGGCGGCAAGCCCTACAGGCTCTTGGCGAACCCGTGACGACCCCAAACCTCAGTGTTTACGAGGTGATTCTTTACAACCGGGCCTTCGAGGCGGTCTCGTCGGCTAATCAGTCTGGACTTGATCACGAGGTCAACCCGTTCACAGCGCATCTTGAACCTGACGAGCCGCGACCAGCGCCAGCGGAACGAGGTACAAAGGTTCCTAGCGCGAAGACCCCTCCAGCGTCTCATAATGCCAAGCCCCAAGCGCCCAACCCGCGAGAGTCGGGCGCTCAGACATGAGCGGTCGCCTCAACCCACCGCACCTGCGAGTGTTGCCTAAGAGCCCACGCTGGGGACCGCTGCTAAACATGAGCGCCATCGCTGCAACAGAGCCGTCGAGCGAAGATGTTGGGCGGCCGGGGAAAATTCCAATGGACATTTCACGCGGCGCGAGAGTTATTCTTATCGGCGTTGTGCTTCTCTGTATTGAGGGCATCGCTCCTGGTGTGTCGGTGGCGACGTTGTGCATGCCTCGCGTAACCGAGACTCCTCGCATGCCAGACGACTTTGCGCTAGCGCTGGTCGATGCTCTGATCGCGCTTGACATGGCCAACCATCATATTTCAGAGGCGAAAACGCTGGGGGACTTCGTTGGCGCACTTCCGCTCGCTCGCTGTGATTTTGAGTGCGCTGTTTTGGTGATGGATCCATTCAAGACGTCGAAAGAAGAAAAGATAAGTAAGGGCGCGACGGGCTTCAGCAGCGCTGTTGGCGGGATGATCGCGAATCAGGCGGCAGCGGGACAGCTTTACAAGGTTGTGCTCGACGGTACTTCGAGTACGGGCGAAGGAACGCTGAGTGAGACGCTTGGAAAGCTAAGTGCCCTCGCAGAGTCCGACTGGGATCTGCTCATTACTTCCGTGGGTCTGGCGACATTCGCGTTCGTTGATCCAAAGCTCAATCCCGCGACTGGCAAGATGAACCAGTCGCGGTTAACCCGCCAAACGATGACTACCGCGCGAGAAGATCTAGAACGGGTCTTTGGAAAACTATCCCTCGACACCAACGCCAACTTGTCCAAAATCGAGGCGGTCGTGGCCGGTCTGCAAAGGTTGTTTAACCCACCGTTCCAGCCGAGCGACGAACAGGCCAGCGTACCGTCGAAGAACTAACGACTGACGGGGCGCTGCGCGGCGCCCGCGCAAAAACTTCCGGCGGCATGGCGCGTAGGAGCGCGGGCTATGCGCCCTCGCACCCGGGGGCCGCGCGGCCCCCTCCCCGGCCGTGGCGTGGCCGGCGTTGCGGTCGCGCTGGCCACGTTATCGACGGGCGCAGGAGGCGACGGCGGCCGCCCACCTGAGCTGCGTCCGTACCGGTTGCTGTGCGTGTTCCTGCGAGGGATCTCGGGGGCGATAACCGCACCGCCGGCAGACCGACAGGCGCGGCACCCCCATCCGGCGGGCAGTCGGCAAGTTCTCGGTGCCGGGCGACCACCACAGCCCTCCGCCCTCGGCCAGTGCACCGAGATGCTCTTGTCGCGGGCTTTGCTGTGCACCGCCGGGTGACTCAGTGGGTGACTTTTGCGAAACCGATGCGCCGGCCGTTAGTAACCGACCGCCATACCGCCATAACGCATCGGAATAACAGGTATTTTGGTGCCCCCGGTTGGACTCGAACCAACGGCCCCAGGATTAGGAATCCTGTGCTCTATCCACCTGAGCTACGGGGGCTCAAGACGAACCTACCTATCGAAAGCCCACCGGACCGGCAACCGTCAACACTGCGACGGCCTTCGGCCGATCAACACGCCACGGGTCTTCGGCCCATCAACACACCACGGGCCTTCGGCCCATCAACACACCAGCGGCCTTCGGCTCGCCCACGGCGCCGCTTGTTCGAGTTGAGAGGCGACGCGCAGCAACTGCGCTTCTCCCCATGGCTTGCCCACCAGTTGTACGCCTATCGGCAGTCCGGCCGGGGTCCAATGCATCGGCAACGAAATTGCCGGCTGGCCGCTGACGTTGAACAGCGGAGTAAACGGACACATCAGACTGGCCCGATGCAACGGCAGGCCCGGGTCGGCTTCCATTCCTTCCCACAGTTCTCCAACCTTGGGCGGCTCGGTCGCCATCGTCGGCGTCAGCAGCATATCGAAATCCCTGCCCCAGGAAGCAACCAACCGGCGGCTGAGAATCTGCAGATGAAGCAACCCTTGCACGTAGCTCAGGCTGTCCATCGCCCGCGCCTGGTTTCTGAGTTCGGCGTTGAGAGGCTCAATCTTCGACCAGTCGCGGATGTCCCAGTAGGCGGAACCGGTGTTCCACACGACCATGAACGAAGGGATCAGGTCGGAAGGCTCGGGCCACTGCGGAGCGCGCTCGAAGACTTCGTGGCCGAGCCCCGACAGAAGCTTGGCGGTCTTGTCGACCGCCGCGACGCACTCCGCCGACACCGGCACGCCGGTCGGCGCCGTACAAGTGAACGCGATTCGCAGACGCCCGACCGCCGCGCCGACTTCCTGCAGGAACGGCCGCTGCGGCGCCGGCGCATTGTACCAGGCGCCCGGATCGAACCGCGCGATCGCGTCGAGCGCAGCGGCGGTATCGGCTACCGTACGCGTTACCGTGCCCTCGACGCAGCCGCCGTGCATCACGTCGGAGACCAACGGCCCCATCGGCACTCGCCCCCTGCTCGGCTTGAGGCCGACCAGGCCGCAGCACGAGGCCGGGATACGGATCGATCCGCCGCCGTCGTTGGCGTGCGCGATCGGCACCATGCCGGAGGCCACCGCGGCCGCCGCCCCGCCGCTGGACCCACCCGGTGAATGCTCTGTATTCCACGGGTTACGTGTCGCACCGTAAACTTCATTCTCGGTGACGCACACGGTCCCGAATTCCGGGGTGTTGGTACGGCACAGCAAGATCGCACCGGCGTCGCGCAGAGCCTGTGCGACGTGAGAGGTCACCTCAGCAACGCGCCCGATCGCCCCGCGCGAACCGAAGGTGGTGTCCCAGCCCTCGACGTCGGTCAGGTCTTTGATCGGAATCGGCACGCCGTGGAGAGGGCCGAGCGGCTCCTTGCGGGAGACGGCTTCGCGAGCTTTCGCGGCAGCGCTGCGCGCTTGCTCGTCGCAACGCCAGACCACCGCGTTGAGCTGCGGGTTGAGCGCGTCGATGCGCGACAGACAGCTGTCGATCGCCTCGACCGGATCGAGTTCTCCACAACGAATCGCTGCGGCAATTTCCAAGCCTGAAAGAAAGGGGTCCACGGCTCACTCCTGGGGAAAAGTTTCCAGCGGGCTTGTACACCACACTCCGCTTTCGAGAAACAGCGACGCGCGGTGCCGATCTG
>Ga0172370_10007098_pt1 | contig 13825 bp, 17 predicted proteins | sample LakKiv5m_FD_114538 | JGI IMG/M metagenome (GOLD analysis project Ga0172370, IMG submission 114538) | Freshwater microbial communities from Kabuno Bay, South-Kivu, Congo - kab_022012_11.5m | ecosystem: Environmental > Aquatic > Freshwater > Lake | place: Democratic Republic of the Congo...
ACCAGCGCGGCCGCCGAGGTCGTGTCCAGATTGCCGGTCGGCTCGTCGGCGAGTATCACCGCGGGCTCATTCACCAGCGCTCGACCCATTGCGGCGCGGGCCTGCTCGCCGCCCGAAAGCTCGGCCGGCCGATGCGTCAGGCGCGAAACGAATCCGATCTCCTCGAGCACCCGGTGCGCCCGTCTCAGTGCCTCGGTCCGAGCCACGCCCGCAACCAAGAGCGGCATCGCTACGTTCTCCAGCACTGTGAACTCGGAGAGCAGGTGGTGGAACTGGAACACGAACCCCACTTTCCGGTTTCTCAGTTCGTGGAGTCTGGACTCAGGGTAGCTGAAAACGTCCAGTGAATCAAGGAACACCCGGCCTTTGGTCGGCCGGTCCAGCGCGCCGAGCACGTGCAGCAGCGTCGACTTGCCGGTACCGGATGGCCCGAGTATGGCGACCAGTTCTCCCCGCTGCACTTCCAGGTCCACGCCCCGCAGGATTTCCAGCCGCTCGGCCCCGGTCTCGAACACGCGCCAGACATCGGTCGCCTGAAGGACAGGCGAGGGATCAAGAGATCGAGGGATCAAGGGATCGAGTGCAGGACCGGTAATTCGTCCCTCTGTCCCTCTATCCCTTTGTCCCTTCATCCCTTCCTCATTCATATCTTATCGCCTCCAGCGGCACCAGCCTGGCCGCCTTCACCGCCGGGTAGACGGTGGCGGCGAACGTGATGACAATGGCCGCGATGCAGACCACCACCACGTCCTGCGCCAGCACCTGCACCGGCAGGTTCTTGATGAAATAAACGTCACCGGGAAGCGATACGAAACGGTACTTGTTCAGGAGCCAGCAGGCGACCAGTCCGAAGCCCGCCCCCGCGACCGTGCCGACGATGCCGATGAACCCGCCGGCCAGCACGAAAATACGCGTCACGGTCGATGACTTGGCGCCCATCGCCTTGAGGATGCCGATTTCGCGGGTCTTGCGGATGACCATCATCGTCAACATGCCGATGATATTGAACGCGGCCACGAGCACAATCAGCACGAGCACGATGAAGGTTACGACCTTCTCCAGTCGCAGCGCCGTGAAGAGATTGCGGTTCGAAAGTATCCAGTCGGTGGCCCGGTACGGATAGCCGAGCTGCCGCGTGATCCGGCGAGCGAGGCGGTCGGCGGAATAGACGTCCCTTACGCTCACCTCGAAACCCGTGACCATGTTCTCCATTCCAAGGAACTGCTGGATACCGGTCAGTGAAAGATAGATGAAACTCGAATTGTATTCATACATCCCGGAATCGAAGATGCCGTTCACGCGGAAGTATTTGGTTCTGGGCAGGAAACCGAACGCGGTCGTGGTCCCGCCGAAAGGAGAGGCAAGGTTCAGCTTGTCGCCGACCGAGAGCCCGAGCATCCGCGCCAGCTCGACGCCGATGACCACGCCGCTCGAATCAAAATCGAACCGCCCCTGAACGATGGAACCGGATATGCCCGTGATTTCGTGCTCGTGTTCCGGGTCGACCCCGCGAATCACCACGCCCTCGACCCCGTTCTCAGTCCGCACCAGTGTCTTGGCGTAGATGAACGGCGCCACCGACAAAACGCCCGGGACCCGGCTGATCTCCTGCTCTATCGAGTCGGCCTGCGGGTAGGGAATCGGCTCGTACGAGTACTTGGCAACCACCACGTGGGGGGTGGCGCCGAGAATCCGGTCCCTCAGCTCCTGGTGGAACCCATTCTCGACCGAAAGCACGATGAGGATGGCCGCAACACCGACAAACACGCCGCCCATCGCGATTGCGGTGATGCCGGAGATGGCGCGCCGACCCCGCCCGCGCAGGTATCGCCGAGCCATGAAGAGCTCAAAGCGCATTGGAATGCCCGGATAGGTCAGAACTCAGAGTGCAGATACCAGAATTCAGAATTAGGATCTCGACTTGGCGGTGACGACTGACTTCACAACGATCCTGATCAACTCGTCCGCCTCTGCCAGCGGCTTGGAAAGCATGTCGGTGGGTATCATTCTTGCCTTTGCGGTTAGCCTCATCCAGTATTCGGTCTCGCGGAGCTCTTTCAAGACCACCTGCGTTTTGTGAACGAAGTCAGCGCGGCTCTCTGCGCCACGCGCCTCCTGGAAGTTTGCCCCGGTCGAGGAGGCTGAACGCACCAACTGCCCCACGACATACCTTCCTGTTGGTGACCGCTGCAAACGGGGAACCAGTTCGATGACGTCAACTGCGAAATCCAGAAGCCTGTCCCCAAGCTCTCTTTCGTAGTCCTGCATTCTCTTTAATCCCTCACGACCACTTGATGCTGTACAGGCTCCGACAATTCTGCGTTCTGGTCTCTGCGTTCTGAGTTCTGAGTTCTCTGAAGTCGTATCAGTCCTTCATCGGCCGCAGTTGCGGGAACAGGATCACGTCGCGGATCGTCGGCGAGTTGGTGAGGAGCATCGCCATCCGGTCGATCCCGAGCCCGAGCCCACCGGTCGGCGGCATGCCGAACTCGAGTGCGGTGCAGAAATCCTCGTCCACCGTCGCGAACTCCTCGTTGAGCGCCACCCCTTCCTCGAATCGCTGCCGCTGCTCGGCCGGGTCGTTGAGCTCGGAGAACGCGTTGCCAAGCTCCATGCCGCAGATGACCGGCTCGAACCGCTCGACCAGTTCCGGGTTGTCGCGATGGCTTTTCGCGAGCGGCGTTGTTATCTTCGGATGGTCCATCACGAACGTCGGGTCGATGATGTGGTCCTGAATCAATTCGGAGAACAGCTTGTCCAGCAGCTTGGCCCGCGAAGTGTCCTCGCCGGTCTGGACATTGAACCGCGCCGCCACCTTCTTAAGCATCGGCACCGAGAGCTTCATCGGGTCGGCCTCAATCCGGGCGGCGAGCGTGTCGACGAACTTCATCCGCTGCCAGGGCCGTCCGAGGTCAACAATATGGTCACCGAACGGTATCTCGGTCTTGCCGCAGATATCCATCGCCAGGAACTTGAAGAGCTCTTCGACCAGCGCCATCATGTCGTTGTAGTCGGCATAGGCCCAGTAGGCTTCCATCTGCGTGAACTCGGGATTGTGCGTCCGGTCCAGGCCTTCGTTCCGGAAGTCCTTGCCGATTTCGAACACCTTCTCCAGGCCGCCGACAATCAGCCGCTTCAGGTAGAGCTCATCGGAAATCCGCATGAACATCTTCTGTTCGAGCACGTTGTAGAACGTCTCAAACGGCCGCGCCGCGGCCCCGCCGTAGATCGGCTGCAGGATCGGCGTCTCGACCTCGACGAACCCGCGCTCGGCCAGGAACCGGCGCACCAGCGCGGTTATCCTCGTCCGGTTGATGAGCACCTGCCGCGACTCCTGGTTCACAATCAGGTCAACGTAGCGCTGGCGATAGCGCATCTCGACGTCGGTGAGCCCGTGGAACTTCTCCGGCAGCGGGTGGAGCGACTTGGTCAAAAGGACCAACTCCTTCACGTTCACGGTGACCTCGCCGGTCTTCGTCCGGAACATCTCGCCCCGCCCTCCCACGAAGTCGCCGAGGTCAAGCAGGCTCAGGTTTGCGAACGCCTGCTCGCCCAGCATATCCTTGCGCAGATAAAGTTGCAGCTTCCCGGTTTCATCCTGAATGTGGGCGAACTGGGTCTTCCCGTGCTCCCGCCGCGACATCAGCCGTCCCGCAACCCGAACCTCGAAAACGGGGACTGGAGCGGGCATCGGGGCTGTACCGGATTGCGGCGCTCCTGGCGCCGGGGACTGTCCCTGCCCGCTCAGCGCTTCTTTCGAGCCGGCGCCCGAAGACTCTGAATTCTGAACTCTGGACTCTGAATTCTGAACTCTCTCGAACTCCTCTACTGCCTTCGCATTAGTATGCGTCCGGTCCCACTTGTACGCGTACGGATTGACTCCGGCCTCACGGAGCTTCGCCAACTTGGCTTGCCTGATTTCGCGGTCGTGGCCACTGGTCTGAACGGGAGGGGTTCCGGGGGTCTGGGGTTCGGTGGTTCCGGTTTCGGGACCCGAACCCTTGGCCCCGTGAACCCCTGAACCCGTTTCGTTCTTTTCGCTCATCGGGCAAGACTATATCCGTGTCAGAGGCGAAGTCAAACGGACGAGGGCCACGGCGCGGCTGAACTGCCATCGTCCAACTGGAGTCGCCGAAGTCGTTGGCGGAAAGTGTCGTCCGTTTGCAGTCAGCTAGTCTGAGCTGAACTTACGCTTGAGGCTTGTGGCCTGCGCTACCACGGAGTCGTCCCGCGCCGCCCGACGGAAGTACACGATGCACGATACAATGACCGCTTCGATGATGTCCGCGACGTGAGGTACAATGAGCGGTACGTTTTGCCGCAGGACACCGCGTTGTTCGGGCCTGCGACTGGTGGGGCGAAACGGCCTGCCATCTGCAGGGCAGACGGCGTTGGGATGCCGGACCGGTGTTTTCGGAACCGGCGTAGCAGCGAGATTGACGGTCGGCAACCCGTAGCTAGAATTTGCTCCCGACCGAGAGTTGACTAAAAGAAAGGACCCATGCGAAGTCGCGCGATAGCTGTCTTGTTTCTGGTTCTTCTCGGGCTGGCCTGCAACGCCTTCGTGTCCACCCCGGACGTCGGCAGCCAAGCCCCGGATTTCAGCCTGCCGGACACCGCCGGAATCAAGCACTCCCTTGCCGGGTTCCGCGGCAAGGTCGTCCTGCTCAACTTCTGGCAGTCGGGCTGACCGATCTGCCGCGCGGAGTTGCCGCGCCTTTCGGTTCTGGAGAGCGAGTACACGGCGCGCGGGTTCGCAGCCGTCGCCGTGAATCTCGAAGAGGACATGGAGAACGTCGTCCGTGTCTACGCCAGGCAGAACTCGAACCTGTACCTGCGCGACGACGGCGGCACGTGGTCCATCTATGCCCAGAACAACGCGATTCCCACAAACTACGTCATCGACGCCGCGGGCGTAGTCAGGTACTGGGCAGAGGGCTACAACGAGGCAGCGATCAGGGGCGCCATCGAAGCCTGCCTGCCGGCACAACCCTAGACTTCCGAGCTGGTGAAAAGGGCGGCGCCGGGAAGCGTCGCCCTTTCGTTTTTCCGCTGCCTCTTGCCTACCTCGTCACCGCGTATTTGCCATCAAAGCACGCCGAACTCTCCACCCAGGCTCCCGCCCCGGCGCAGTTGGCAAAGGCGCGCGCAAGAGGCGGCTATCCGAGCTCCCGGCAGGACACCGCCCGGGGCATAGCTACCTCTTCACGTGCCCGCTGGCGATGAGCCGTGAACGCTCTACGACTCGTCGAGTCCGGCTCGGACCTTCGTACTGGACTAGTTCCTCGTATACACGCCACGGCAGGTCATCGCACCAAAGCTGAAGGCTCCGCGTGATTTCGCGTTCACCGGGCAGAGGGCTCGGTATGATGTTGCCACCAATCTCATTCCGTACCTGGTATACTACGCCAGAAGGTCTCACAACTCTGATGTCGGCCGTATCCCCATCGGCAAGCAGGCGACTGACCAGCACAGGATCGGCGGCAACGACCGCACCCGCGGGCCGGCCAGTCGCGTGCGGTAGGCTGGTCAGGCAGGTGCCGTCCGACGGCTCAACCGCGTCGTCTGGGCATCTCGCGCGGGGTCTGAGGACAGGTCTCCGGGTCGAGAAACGAAGAACGATGAGCGGCGGACTGCGGCGCTACTTGCGGCTTCTGCGGCGGGGCGAACGGGCGGCCGGTCGATCCGAGACTCTGAACTCGGTTTCCTCCGGCTCGGTGAGCTCCTTCACCTCATCCCAGGGCACGGCCTTGCCGGCGCGGATGCTCTCCCGCACCTGCTCAATCCGCGCCACGAAGCGCGCGTCGTCCTCCAGCCGGCCGACGTCGTCAGCCACCCAGCGTTGCTCCAATCGCCGCCGATGGACAACGCAGTCCCGGAGATAGAGGTTTATCAGGCTCTGATAGGCAACGCCCGTTTCCGTGGCCAGTTCCTTGAAATAGGCTACCGTGGAATCGTCCAGCCGGATTGTCACGCACCGCTTCAGCAATCTGGCATACGGGTTCCGGCGGCCCTTCATCCGCGCAAAGTCGTAATGCTCTCTCATGATTTCTGGCTCCAACGATCCAGGCGCTCGCCGACTCGCCTTTTGGCAGTTGGCTCTTGGCCTTTGACCTCTAGCTTCTGACATCTGGCTTCTGACTTCCTTTGAGTTGCGGTCCTTCTTCTCGTCCCAGACAAACGTCAGGCCGTGCATAAATACATTGTATGTATTCCGGCAATATAGTCAAATCGGGCTTCAAGATGATTTGAGCGAGGGTTTCACCTAGATGCTCTGCCACGGTCGGTCAGAGGAGCCGGACAAATCAGAATTCAGAATGCAGATACCAGAATGCAGGGTGACCGGTCTTTCTGAACTCTGGTCTCTGGTTTCTGAACTCTGAACTGTCCGGTATCGGCAAGACGGCGCCGTCCGACGGCTCAACCGCGTCGTCTGGGCATCTCGCGCGGGGTCTGAGGACAGGTCTCCGGGTCGAGAAACGAAGAACCGTGAACGCGCTGTCCGACCGGGGCCGCCGAGGTTAACGGATCAGGACCGCGGCCGCAGCTTCTCCCAGAACTGACGCGGCGACAGGATCGGCACGCGACCGACACGTCGGAGCGATAACAGCTCCTGGTCGCCGGTAACTAACACACTCGCCTGAGCCGCGACGGCGGCAGCAAGGATAGGCAAATCATCACGATCCCTCATCCTCACGTCCGGCAGCGGCCCGGGTTTGGCCAGTGCCGCAACCTCCCGGAGCAAGCGGACAGAGTCGGCAACCGCATCCGTGGGCGCGCCGAACTTCCGGCGCAGGACTCGGCTGACTTCATCCAGCACCTGCTCGGAGAGGACGAGGTCGTGAGCGGCGAGGACCTCGCGCATCACGTCAGCGCAGAGCCCACGCGTGCCCGCGGCGCTGACGAGCACGTTGGTGTCGAGGAAAACCCTCACGACACCGTAGTGAACACGTCCTCGTCCGTCAGATACCCGCGTGCCTCGGCAAAAGGCATCAACCGCTGCCGCGCGGCGTCGAACTGGGTGATACGGAGCTGACGGCGCATCGCCTCGCGGGCGACCTCGCTGCGGTTCCGGCCCGAACGGCGGCTCGCCCTGGTCAGCAACCGATCAAGGTCATCGTCCAGCCGGATGGTGATAGTATTCGACTTCATGTAATACAATGTAAGACACGGATGCCGTCCTGTCAATGCCGACGCTGCAACCGCGGGTTGGGGGGCGAAACCAGAAGGAGAGGACGTGTGAGCTGGAGGCGTGGGTGCAGGGGTTGGATAACGGACTACTGCAACCTGCGAACCGGGAGCCCGGCGGTTGGCCACTCAGAACCCGCGGGCGAGGGTGTCAAATGGGCGGACGTCCGGCTGAGCGACCTGCGGCGAAGCTACGGCTTCAGCAGGTTCGGGTGCTGCTCGTGCAGCCAGCCGACTACCAGGTCGCGGATCCGAACGGCCAGCTCCTGCATCTCCACTGCCTCGCGCTCCGAAACTGCGCCGGCAACCTCGTAGTCGCTCACGTGCCGCTTCTTCTTCATCCGCTGCAGCAAGTCCACGTCCTGGCCCGGTGCCTCGACCGTGTAGCGCAGCGATTCCACAAGGCGATAGTGGTGTCCTTTTTCACTGGGCGACACGCGGAAGCCGGCCGCGGCCAGCGCTGCCTTGGAGGCCTGCAGGGCGGCATTGTACGCAATCGCTAGCTTCCAGTCATCGGCCAGGCCCGGAGTCTGCGCTGTTGCGATGTCCCGTTCGACCACCGACAACAGGTCGGCGATCTCCTCTGGACTGGAGATATGGCGCTGTAGCGATCCGCTACTTACCCAGACGTCTAAGGTCGTGCTCATTGCCGAACAGGAAGAGCTTCTCACGCGCGGTCACGCTGCGGAGAAAGTGGCGCCCGGCCGCCAGTTTCTGCCTGAACTCACCCGGCTCATACACGGTCGGGTTCACCTCGCGGCCGAGCCGGCGCTGGGCCGGCGCCAAAGCCTGCGTGACTGCGGCAAACGACGCATCGCCGACGACCAGCAGGTCGACGTCGCTCGCCCGGCGCTCCTCGCCCCGCGCGACCGAACCATACACGAATGCGACACTGATACTCGCGGCCAGCGGCGCCAGTGCCTCGCGCAGCACGTCGGCGACTCCGGCGGTCTTCACTATCAGGCTCTTCAGCTCGGCGAAGATAGGACTCGCGGCATTGGCCTGAAAGTAGACCTGCCGGCCCTGCTGCCTGCGCGTCACGATGCCGGCTTCGGCCAGTTGCCCCAGTTCGCGGTGCACACCGCCCGCGCTGAGACCCGTCTCGCGTACGACCTGGCGCAGATGATACGCCTCGTCGGCATGGCCGAACAGCAACGCCAGCACTCTCCGCCGGGCCACACCAAACAGGACCTCACCCGGCCCGGCCGGCTTTGTTCTCATAGCGTGAACAATTGTACGCATAATGCGAACGCCGTCAAACCGAGCAGACCCCCGTTCCGGCTCGGTCTCGAACCTTTGGCGCTGAGCCGTCGGTGTCAGGTGTTCCGCGCCCGGCACTTCTGCATTCTGGCTTCTGGTCTCTGAACTCTGGTTTGTCTGTTCCGAGAGAGGCCGTTAGCGGAGAGCGGTTAGCCGTCAGCCGGCCTGCGCTTGGGCGAGCCCATCGGTCAGCCGCTCAGAATGCGCGGGCGCGAGTGTCAGACTGACGGGTGAGCAACCTCGACGGGAGACAACCGCGGTTCATTTAAATGAACCGCGGGGTTTGGCAGTCTGAGTAGGGGAACCGAGACCAGAAGGAGAAGACGTGTGAGCTGGAGGCGTGGGAGCAGGGGTTGGATAACGGACTACTGCAACCTGCGAACCGGGAGCCCGGCGGTTGGCCGCTCAGAATCCGCGGGCGGGGGTGCCAAATGGGCGAAGGCTGAACCTCGCTGACGAACAGGCGCGGTTCATTTAAATGAACCGCGTGGTCTGACCATCTCTTTTAGAGAACAGGAGCAAAAGGACTGAGGATTGGAGATTGTGGGCAGGAACCAGGAACCGGAAGCCCGGCGGTTGGCCGCTCATAGCCCGCGGGCGGGCGTGTCAAATGGGCGGGCGGAATCGGGCCATGACCCCAGATTCCTAGTGGATAATCTGGACCCGGTAAGCTGAGGGGCCGGCCTTGATGACGTAGCAGCCTGGAGGAACGGGGGCGCCGGACTGATCGCGGCCATCCCAGCTCGCTGCGCCTGGCAGGACAAGCCGTATCACCCTTCCGGCTACGTCGTAGACCGACACAGGTCCGGCGAACTGATCTATCAGTACGGAGCCGGTCGAAATGCTGGGCAGCGCGACGCGGGCCGGGTGACCGCCAGAAGCTGGATCCTGGACAGCGCCGGTGCCGCCGTAGACTTGGAGCTGGAAATTCGTGCTGTCGCCGCTGATCACGCAGATTTCTGCGCGGCCATCGCCGTCAAGGTCATAGGGGTACGCCCACGGGTAGGTGTAGTTCGACGAAAACTCGGGGCTGGCGAATTGCACTTGGCGCGTGCCGAGGTCGAAGATGTCGAAGCGGCCGTAGTAGACGATCGGCGACGTCGTGTTGCGTGTAGAGGTCGAGACAATCTCCGGCTGCGAACTGCCGCCGGTATTTGCGATGCTGATGCTCCAGTATGACCCAGGATGCGGATTTGCCAGGCTCCAGAGGTAAGCGTGGGTCGTGCCGCTGTAGTACCGTATGCTGTCATAGCCAAAGGAGACCACGACGTCGGGCAGGCCGTCTTGGGTGACGTCAAGGCCTATGCTCGGGCGGCCAGGCGGGCAGGAGAAGGTCCACTCCACGCCGTAGCCGGCCCAAGTCAGGGACACGGCAAGGAGCAGGACGATCGCGTGTTTCACCGCTCGGCCATTATAGTGGGCCGTGGACGCCGGTCAAGGGAGCGCGGCATCTCAAGCGCGCCGACCGATCAAATGGGCGGGCGGAATTGTGTCGGCTTAACTCCCCTAGAACGAGAGAGTGAAAGTATTGGTCTGGCCGGTATAGACGAAGACGGCGTTCTTCAAAAGGTCACGGCCAATCAGGCATTGGATGCGCTGCCCGCGAAGCGGCGTCCCGATGGCAACCGTCTCCAATCCCACTCCGTTTGGCAGCACCAACCGCACCAGGTACTTGTAGCACCGCACATTCGTGGAGGAAGGCGTGTGGACAAGGGCTGTTCCGATCGGGCTCAGGCCGAGCCGCTTCAGCACCTGGTTGGCTACGACGGTCACCGTGGCCCCGGTGTCGATCAGCGCATCTACCGCAGTGGGAGCAGCAGCCCCGGCCGTGTCAGTCAGCCTCACCTCGAGCCTCGGCCCCTCCGCCTGAAGGTCGGCCAGTTGTACGGTGAGACCGGGCACTAGACGCCCAGCAGGCTCGAAGTGAAGTCGAGCGGGACCTCGACCTCCATGACCTGCTTTACAAGAAACGGGACATTGCCGAACCGCTCATACCCCTGATGCGCCGCATCCAACTCGCTCTCGAACGTGCCGACTATCCGACTGCCCTTGATGAGCACGTACTTGCCCCGTACCCGGCGCAGCAACTCGGACTTATGCGCGGCGTAGGTCCTTAGTTCCTTCTTGAGCGGACTGCTCGCTGTGGCCTTCATACATCGGAATTATACCCCGCCACGCAACGAGCGCAAGCTCACGGAGAAACCGACCGTCGCCGGTCAACACCTCTGAATCCTGGTTCGTCAGTTTCGGTGAACTCCGCTAGCGGTGAGCCGTAAGCCGGCCTGCGCTTGGGCGGGTCAGACGGGCAAGGCGGGATACTCGTCGGCGGAAAGGCGCGGTTCATTTAAATGAACCGCGGGTCTGGTGTTCTAGCTAATGGGCGGGCGGGACAGGTGACTGTCGCTGATTTCCAATAGCCGTGTCAGAGGCGAAGTCAAACGGACGAAGGGCCGGCGGGCAGATGCCCGCCAGCCCCTTCCCTTCCCAACCGCCGTCGGTTACGGCGCGATCGGGGCGCCGACGTTGAACACGTCGGTGCGGATGGCCGCGAGCACGGCCTCGGTCAGGCCGCGGGCCTTCCACTTGGCCACCAGGGTGGCCGCTTCGAGCGCCAGCGACTCGCCGGAGATGTCCTTGCGCGAAAGCGCCCACATCTCCCGGCCGAAGCACAGGTAGAACGGATACTGGATGGTCGGCACTCCGGCTCCATCGCAGACCTGCTTCACCTGCAGCTCCATCGCCGCGATCATCGGGACGACTGCGTTCACGTTCGCGAGCATCGTCGGCCGCTTCTCGTCAACGATCGCCTTGATCCGCTCGGTGTTGTAACCGACGTTCCAGTTGGCGATCCTCTTCGTGGGGTCTATCATAAGACCCTCCTTCCTGTTTAGTGCTTCTCGGACTTGGGAGGCAAGGTTGCGGGAAGACTCCATCTTCCAGCCTGCCCCTCCTTCTGGTGTATGTGCGCTGAGACCGGAATTGCTCAAGAAAAGACGCCGGCTCGCGCCGGCGCTCTCACGCTATCCGCTGTCTACTGCCTGTCTATCCTGCCGGGTCGTCGTCCAATCCGACGTCGTCGCTGTCCCGCCTCACCATGCCGTAGTGCGAGTCGCGCTCCACCGGACGGAAGCCCAGGCGCTTCAGCCGCGAACGGAAACGATTGTGGGCCTGGTCGAGCAGCCGGCGCAGACGGCTGACCGGAATCCCGAGCGCGAGCGCGGACTCATCGAGTGTCAGACCCTCGATGTCGTGCAGGACGACGCCCGACTTCAGCTTCGCCTCCAGCGCCTCGAGCTCCTTCGCAATCAGCAGGCTGTCACGTTCGGCCTCGCGGACGTCGGCCGGGTCAGGCGCGGCCCGGGCGAGCATCTCCAGCTTCTCGTCATCGGCCGCAACCGAGCGCGAAACCCGTTGCCATCGGCCGTCGATGACGACCTTCCTCAGGCTGAACCACTCGGTCGCCACCTTCATGGCGACATTGCGCGACTGCCAGAACAGCCACGTCTTGAACGACGCACCCCTCGTCGGGTCGTACCGACCCAGGTGCTTGACTGCGTACTCATGCGTACGAACCGCGACCTCTTCCACGAAGTCCTGTCCGAGATGCTGATACCTGCTTCCGACGAACGCCCGCAGCGGTCCGTCGGTCGCGTGATAGATAACCTCGTACGCGTTCACGTCTCCCGCCAGCACGCGAGCAACCGCATCGGTAACCTCGTCCATCGTGCGGGAACTGGGAACTGCAAACTGGCCACTGGCAACTCGCGGCCTCGCCGCGCCTACCTTCTGCACTCTGCCTTCCGACTTCTGACTTCGGCCTGCCTGCCCGACCCGACCGCCAGCCTGCGACTCTGCATTGGCCTCTGCGGCCCCTGTCAGACAGTGCTGGTTTCTGGTCTCTGAATTCTGAACTATCCGATCCATGGGACACTCCCTTTCCAGCCCCGGGCACATCGTTTTCATCCTGCCCAGGACTGCATTGCTTATGTCATCAAGTTACCGCAACGCGGCCCGAAATCAAGTCCAAAAACGCTTCCGCCGAATTGTCCTAAGTGATTGTTAGATAGTCAGATAGACTATTAGCCTCAACCTCGGCCTCAACCTGCCCTGCCTAGGGTAAGTAAACATCCGTTTACCATGGGGTTAGCCGATTTGACCCCTTTCGCCCGCTTGGGCGAGCCCGTCGGTCAGCCGCTCAGAATGTGCGGGCGGGCGTGTCAGATGGACGGGCGGAACTGGATGAAGGTGCTCCCTTGCCGCGCTTCGGAATCAGCCGAGCCGCACGGCCCCGCGACTGAGGAATCCTTTATTGTGTCACCGGAACTAGCCAACAACGATGTACGGCGGGTTGGCGGACAGCGGACGCTACTTGCGGCTTCTGCGACGGGGCGAACGGGCGGCCGGTCGATCCGAGACTTTGAACTCGGTTTCCTCAGGCTCGGTGAGCTCCTTCACCTCATCCCAAGGCACGGCCTTGCCGGCGCGGATGCTCTGCCGCGCCTGCTCAATCCGCGCCACGAAGCGCGGGTCGTTCTCCAGCCGGTAGTCAAACCAGTCGTCATCGTCGCCAAAACCAATGAGCACTCCGGCCGGACGGCCATGCCGGGTGATGACGACCTCCTCGTCGGCCGCCTCGTTCAGGTACTCCGAGAGGTGGTCCTTGACCTCAGCCAGCGCTACTCTCTTCATCGAATTCTCCAGTTCTCTTCAGCCACTCGGCAGCATTCGCCTTCTCGACAACGGCCAGGACCTCTACCTGGTCTTCTCGCACGTCATAGAACACCCGCACGCTCTCCACGCGCAGCCGGTACTGCGGCCGGCGGGTTCCACGCAGCCGCTTGATGCGACTCCGGCTCACGCGGGTTGGCTCGTGCAGCAGGTGGCGCTCGATGGCGTCTCTCACCTGGGCCCGGGACCGGGCCCCAAGTCCGCGCAGGTCCTCGACCGCCTCGGGCGCGAGCACCACCCGGTACTTCATTCTGGCCAGATGATAGCCAGATTTCGGCGTGCGGTCAAGCGCTTCTGCCGGGACCAGCAACGAAGAACGATAAACGATGTACACATCAACGACAGACGATTCGGTTGGCCGCTCAGACTACGCGGGCGGGGGTGCCAAATGGGCGAAGGCTGAACCTCGCTGACGAACAGGCGCGGTTCATTTAAATGAACCGCGTAGTCTGACCATCTCTCTTAGAGAACAGGAGCAAAAGGACTGAGGATTGGAGATTGAGATCAAGAACTAGGAACCGGAAGCCCGGCGGTTGGCCGCTCAGACTACGCGGGCGGGGGTGCCAAATGGGCGAAGGCTGAACCTCGCTGACGAACAGGCGCGGTTCATTTAAATGAACCGCGTAGTCTGACCATCTCTCTTAGAGAA
>Ga0172370_10007099_pt1 | contig 13824 bp, 12 predicted proteins | sample LakKiv5m_FD_114538 | JGI IMG/M metagenome (GOLD analysis project Ga0172370, IMG submission 114538) | Freshwater microbial communities from Kabuno Bay, South-Kivu, Congo - kab_022012_11.5m | ecosystem: Environmental > Aquatic > Freshwater > Lake | place: Democratic Republic of the Congo...
AATCATATTTATTGCTTTCGTTTTAACCATCACGGGTTTTGCACAAAACCTGTCCACAATAACCACAGATGAAGTCAAAAACCACATTGGCTTTTTAGCTTCTGATTCGTTAAAAGGGAGAAAGCCGGGCACACCCGAATTCTCGGTTGCAGCAAATTACATCCGCAACCAGTTCAAACTTGCCGGATTGACCCTGTTAGGAGACAATGGTTTTCAATCTTTCGATCTGGTAACTGATGTTAAAGCAGGTGATGGCAATAAACTCGCCATTGGCACAAAAGAATTGGTTTCGGGCGAAGATTTCACACCATTGCCGTTTTCATCAAACAGTAGTGTGTCGGCAGATGCTGTTTTTGCAGGTTATGGCTTTGAAATTGAAAACGATAGCATTAAATGGAACGATTATGATGGTTTGGATGCAACCGGTAAATGGGTCATAATTTTATTAGGTGCACCTGACTCCGAAAATCCAACGGGCAAATTTGATGATGTGGTTGGCGAACGTTCTAAAGTACTAACAGCAAAGGATAAAGGCGCTGCAGGGGTAATTTTTGTCTCCGGTGAGAAACGCGATAAAGACGATAACCTCCTTAAAATAACTTACGACAAAAGCGCAACTACCGCTGGAATTCCGGTTTTCCAGATTAAAAGGAAAGTGCTCAATCCGGTTTTTGAACGATTTGGAATGTCGGTACAGAAAGCAGAATCCCGGATTATAAAAGGAATGTGCAGTTACGCCTTTTCAATACCTGAAACCATTACGGGAACCACTGACATTATTCATACTAAAGCTCAAACTCAAAATGTTGTCGCCATGTTGGAAGGTTCTGATGCGGTGTTGAAGAACCAATTTATTGTTTTAGGAGCTCATTATGATCATCTCGGATTTGGCGGCCCTGGTTCAGGATCAAGAGTCCCCGACACTGTCGCGGTGCATTATGGTGCCGATGATAACGCTTCAGGAGTAGCCGGGATAATTGAACTTGCCGGAAAACTAGCCTCTGACAAAAATAAACCACCCAGAAGCATTGTATTTATTGCTTTTTCAGCAGAAGAAATGGGACTGATTGGTTCCAAATATTTCGCTGATAATCCACTCATTGATTTGTCAAAAGTTTTAGCCATGGTCAATTTTGATATGATTGGGCGCTTGAAAGAAAACAAATCTCTAACCATAAGTGGCACAGGAACTTCAGCCGAGTCTGAAGCGATTCTCAACAAGTTGAAAACCGAATCCGGTCTTAATATCAAATATTCGCCCGAAGGCTATGGCCCATCAGATCATGCTGCATTTTACACTGAAAATATCCCTGTGTTTTTTATTACCACAGGCGCACATGAGGATTATCATACTCCAATGGACAATTTAGCAGGTATCAATCTGAACGGGATGGTGAAAGTGCTGGCTTTTACAGAAAAACTGGTTAAAACGTTGGCCAATCAACCCGCAATGCTTACCTTCCGGGAGGCAGGTCCAAAAACCAGAGCCAGTCATGGATATAATTTTAAGGTTACTCTTGGCATAATGCCCGATGTATCGGCTTCTGACAATGACGGATTAGGTATTGACGGAGTTAGGAAGGGCGGACCTGCCGATCTGGGCGGCCTGGAAAAAGGAGATAAAATTGTTGCTATCGATGGTAAACCCATTTCGAATATTTATGATTACATGGGTCGTCTTAAAAAACTTGAAGCCGGGCAGCGGATTTCGGTGGATGTAATGAGGAAAGGCAAAAAAGAAGTTTTCATTGTTGAACTATAATTTTACCCCGACTCTTTGATAAATTATGGCAAGTTTTAACGACATCATCAATTCGCCAAAACCGGTGGTGGTTGATTTTTCGGCAGAACGGTGCGGCCCTTGTAAAATGATGGCACCCATCCTGAAAGAGGTGGCTTCAAAAGTTGGTGAAAAAGCCAGGATTATAAAAATTGATGTTAACCGGAATCAGTTACCTTGACCTGAAATAATTCTGTTTTATGTTTGATTTCATTGGAGAAGAAGTTTTTTGTAAGTTTGTTAAATTTGGAATCGTTGGATTTTCGGGCTTGTTTGTGGATTTTGGAATTACCTGGATTACAAAAGAAAAACTCCGGATTCAAAAATACATCGCCAACACTATCGGGTTTTGTTCAGCAGCAACCACCAACTACTTCATCAACCGTGTATGGACATTTCACAGCGCAAATCCCGAAATTGCCGTCGAATATTCACAATTTCTTATTATCTCCATGGTTGGTTTAGGCATAAATACCCTCATCCTGTGGCTTATCGTCACACGCCTGAAACTTAATTTTTACCTCGCTAAGTTTTTTGCGATAATGGTGGTAACGATTTGGAATTTTTTTGCAAACCTATATTTCACCTTTGCTTAAAGTTAATAAGTTTTGGTCATATTGGTGGGCACACAAATTGTGTAATCGGCTTTTCCGATATTTTCTTCTTTCAGATTGTCGATGGTGTCTTGCGCTATGGTAGTGATAGTCATGATTTTTAAATCTGGTTTCTGATTTTTCAAATACCAGTTTATCCCCTCAAATCCATCTGAATGGTATGAACCGTTGTAATGTAATACTACTTTTCCTGGTTCCCAGTTTTTTAAAATAAAATGTGCCATTGTTGCATCTTTCAGCGCCTGAGCTTTTGGCAAATTTTCTGTTGCATGACTTGCCTGGCCTGCCTCTTCCATCATTTTTATCATCCCTTTGTAGCCCGGCAGTTCAGGATCATAAGGAAAAGGCAAAGGTGCCAGAAGTTCTTTTGCCTGAAGATCGATGTTATTAAGTACCTCAAATCCACCTTTGTTTACCATCGAGGCGTACCTGCGCGGAACATTACTGGCTACAAATCTGAGTTTTTTCTCTTTTGCAAATTCAACCAACGGTTTGTAATCGGTTTTATAATTATCCCAAAGTTTGGCTTCGTCCTCGAAATTTTTCTGCTTTATCAACCCCGACAAATATTCGTCAATAAGTAATTGATTATCTGTTTCAAACATTTCGGCTGCAAGTACAAGCTTATCACCATTTTCTTCAAAAAGGCTTTTTGTGGTTTCCAGTTCAAGCCAGTGACAAACCGGGTCGTTGTGCGATTCACCAAAAAGGATGACATCTGCTGATGCAGCTTCTTTTATCATATCTTTAAATTTGGTTTCCTTACCTTTTTTATCGAAAAGTAGGTAGGCAGGTTTATCTGGCTTAAAGGCAACAATTGCAGAAAATATTATTACCAAAAAAATGTAGGTTACTTTTCTCATAAGTTATTGATTTATTGTTTACTATTAATATTCTGATACTTTTGCCTGACACAGTCTTTGAGTGGAGCTGAATGCCCGTCTTCGCCAATGTTAACAAACAACATGGTGGTCGAACAAACCGTTTCCTCATCCTGCCTATCGAAATTAAATCTTCTGGCCTCAATAAACAGGGATAATGAGGAATTTCCAATATTCAGAACCTTGCCATAAATCCGGATATGGTCGTTAACTTTTACTGGTTTTTTAAAGACAACCTCATCCATTTTAAGAGTGATCATGTTGGGCGAACAGGCCGCAGCAGCCGCAGCGGTACCACCCGCTTCGTCCAGCCAGGCAAGCATTGCCCCTCCAAAAAGATTGTTGTTGATTCCAATATCGCTGGTTTTACAGATTTTGGTAGAAATTAGTTTCATATCAGGCTACAGTTTTTTTAATTCATCTGCAGTAAACATCAATGGCAGAAGGTTTTCGACGCTGTCAGAAACATAACAGGTACCACCGTTTCCCATCATAATCACCCTGATTTTTGTAACCTGCTTGTTTTCAGTCTCAGCCATTACCTGCCTACACGAACCACAGGGAGTAACCGGGCGTGAAACCTTAAACCCGTCAGCATTTGCTGTAATGGCAATGGTTTTGACCACTTCGCCAGGAAAATTTGCAGAAGCATGAAACAAGGCAACTCTCTCGGCACAAAGGCCCGATGGGTAGGCTACATTTTCCTGATTATTACCTTTAATTATTGTGCCATTTCTTAAAAGAACTGCAGCTCCTACATAATATTTGGAATAGGGTGCATACGCCTGACGGGATGCCTGAACGGCATGGGTCAGAACTTCCCGGTCTTCCGGAGTTAATTCGTCCGGCGAATCATACTCCCAAATCTCTACGGAATGTTTAATTTTCTTCATGAATCAGAAATTTCAAAAAAACTGTGAGCGAAAATACAAATTATTCATTCCTGTTGTCCAAAATAAAAAAACAAGGTAGTTTTTAGCTTGAAAATGCGGTCTGAAAACCACATTATTCCACAAAAACAACCTTGTTTTATCAGAGATTTTATACCTTGCGACGACTAATTCATTTGTGACGAAGGCTTTGAAGTACCGCTTAGAATGGAGGAATACTGATTTTTCTCTTCAATAAGCTGAATGGCTTGTTTTACCTCGGGATCAGTAACCAGACTTGATTCAACCTTCCCTTTCTGGAAATAATACCTCGAAACAATTTCAATTTTCATGATTTCGCTGATTTCATCACGTTGGGCAATCAGATCATCATTTTTATTGTGCATCAATTTGGCTTCGAGTTGATCAATTTCAGATTTTATTTTGTCGTAATATTCCTCGTTTTCAGCTACTTCCTTCAGCTTTTTTAATGTATGCTCACTCCCGGTTGTGTAGTCAAAATCACTTCGGTTTTCAACATATTTCACGAAATCGTTGTAAATTTCATTCGAAATTGTAAATTCTTTTGCCGGAGGAATGGAGTCGTGTTCGCGGGCAAACTTGTTGGCGTAATCGAAAATGATGAACTTTGTAAAAAGCGCCATTACGATCGGGCTTAACTTTTCCGGATCACTGTAAATATCCGGCTCAATTCCACCACCATCATAAACTTTCCTCCCATTTTTGGTCTTGAATTCCGAAATCAGTGAATCAGGTACTTTCGAAGCAATTCCATCAACATTTCTGTGTGAATAATCGATTGCCTGAATACAGCGTCCACTTGGAATGTAATATTTTGCCACGGTAATTTTTACCTGCGAATTATAGCTGAGAGGGAAGACATTCTGCACCAATCCTTTTCCATAAGTGCGTTGTCCCAAAATCACCGCCCTGTCCATATCCTGTAGCGCCCCGGCAACAATCTCAGATGCCGAGGCCGAGGATTCATCAACCAATAAAACAATCGGAATTTCGAGGTCCTCCGCTTTTGTGGTGGTATAGTAAGATTTGTTGCGTGCCGTTTCTTTACCTTTGGTCGAGACCACCAATTCGCCCTTTTCGGTGAAAATACCCACGATATCCACGGCTTCATTCAGTAAACCGCCACCATTTCCGCGAAGGTCGAACACCAACCCCTTCATGTTATTTTTCTCTTTCAGGCTGGTAAAAGCTTTTTTAACTTCATTGGCCGCATTCTGTGTAAAGCCTGATAGTTTAATGTATCCAACCTGTTCATTAAGCATTGAATAGTAAGGAATGTTATCGATTTTAATGTTTTCGCGCTGAAGGCTGACTATGAATGGTTTGGCTGTTCCTTCACGCTCAATCAGTAGTTTTATGGTAGTTCCGGGTTCCCCTTTTAAAATTTTGCTCACATCATCGGTTGTCTTACCTTTTGCTAACTGGCCGTCCACTTCAAGGATTTTATCCCCGGGAACCAGGCCACTCTTTTGTGCCGGGAAGTTTTCATAAGGTTCAGAAACCACAACATACTCACCCTGTTTGTGAATCAAAGCGCCAATTCCACCATACTGCCCTGTAGTCATCAGCTTGTAATCCTCGATGTCAGATTCGGGAATGTAATTTGTAAATGGATCCATCGACTCCAACATTTTATCAATCCCTTTTTTCATCAAATCTCCAGGGCTGATCTCGTCAACATAATTCAGGTCGAGCTGCTTATAGAGGTCTGAGAATATTTCCAGATTCTTGCTTATCTCGAAATCATTGCTTTTGGATTGAGTAAAACCCAGTGGGGTAAAAAGCAGCAAGAAAAAAAACATGGCTAAAAGCCTGATTTGTAGTTTCATAGTTGTTAATTCTTTAAAGTATTGTATTTGCTTGTGATCGGTCTGTTTTTGAATTAAATTCCTGAATTAAACGTTTTATCAAGTTTATTATTTTCGCTTCAAGTCCGGTAAATTTAGGGATTTGCTTACCGGTGTAAATCAAAGCCAGAACAACTTTCTTATTACTAATTTGAAGATTTTCATAAAGGGGTAATTTATTTCTGCGATAAGCTTCCCTAATTAACCGCTTGATTTTATTCCGTTCGACAGCTTTTTTAAAATTCCGCTTTGAAACTGAAAACAGGCATTGAACCGGAAATTTGACAGATATTTTATCGCCCTGATCTATTTCAAGAAAAATGATTTTAAAAGGGTATTCAAAAAAAGAATTTCCTGCCGAAAACAATTTCTGAATCAGCCGGAAATTTCGCAGTCGCTCTTCTTTTGAAAATGATTGGGGTGTTTGCATAAAAAAAGTTTTGGCGAATTAGTAGCCAAAACGTTTTCCAGAACTATTTGTGTGGTCGAAAATTATTAAATCTTTGAAAAACAATCAGAATGTTAGTTATTCCACTTTGTGTCCATTCTTTTTAAAGACTTTTTCCAGAAACTGGTCGAGCGCCATAGTCATGGATGGTGCTGTTTTAGTTGGTGCGTTCAGATCGAGTTTCAGCCCGGCATCTTTAACAGCTTTGGCAGTAGTAGGTCCAAACACTGCAATTTTGGTTTCACCCTGTTGAAAATCAGGAAAATTTTTCAATAATGAGGTTATCCCCGATGGGCTGAAAAAGATCAACATGTCGTACTTTTTAATATCAATGTCAGATAAATCACTTGCTAAAGTCTTGTAAAGCACTGCTTTAGTATAATTAATCTTTGAATCATCCAATGATTTGGTTAACGATTGTTTGTGAATGTCGGAACAAGGAAGAAGGTACTTTTCATCTTTGTGTTTTTTAATGATCTCTAACAGATCTTTAAAATTCTGTTTACCGTGAAAAATCTTCCTTTTTCTGAACTGGACATACTTTTGTAGGTAATAAGAAGTCGATTCAGAAATGCTAAAATATTTCATAGTGTCCGGAACTTCAATACGCATTTCCTTGCAAATCCTGAAAAAATGATCAACCGAATTTCTGCTTGTAAAAATTACTGCTGTATGGTCAAGAATTCCAACTTTGTCTTTCCGGAAGTCTCGTGCAGGGATGCCTTCAACTGTGATAAATTTAAAAAAATCGATATTAAGATTATACTTCTGAGCCAATTCGTTGTAAGGGTTTTTTACGGCGTCAATTGGCTTTGGCTGAGAAACAAGTATATTTATGCCCATCAAATTATGATTTTTTAGTTTACCATTTTAAACAATTTATTTAATAATGTATTTTGAAAATCAGCCTGCTAAAACCTTGACAATCCATATTACAGGCAAAATTTCAAGCGCGCAAAAGTACATAAATTTTTGATAAAAAGAATAGTTTTGGATTTCCATCGAAATTACCAATCCTCTTATTAACCTGAAAATGAATAAAATTGTAGCTACGATGATAATTACAACGATTACAAAATCAGTTGGGACATACACTGAAAATATGAGTAGTGGGATGAAAAAGAGCGCTGCAATGGTATTAAAGAAGAAAATATTTGAAAGATACTCTGATGTGGGTGTTGGGGTTTTAAAAATAAAGCCGGAAAGTTTTATGGAGATCGTTTTTACAAGGACATAACTGAAAACAGCTAAAAAAATCATGAAAAAATCAAGTAGTTGTCTGCTCGTGTTTTTAAACTGGTAAAGGTGATACCAATCATTAATTTGGTAAATGAGAATGGAAATTATGGTAATATGGACGAAAAAAACAGGAATTCTGTTTTGGGTTGAATACAGAAGTCCATCGCGGAACATTTGACGGAACATCGGCCTTGAGGATATCCCTTTCTGAACTAATTTTATAAAACTTTTGCGTGTAAGTTTTGCCAAAGACAAAATGAGTAATGCAAACACCAACAATCCGACCTGCCATTCATGATGATGAATCAGTAAAGGTTTTGGATTTATGTTTACCCGTTGTGGAATGGTCCCGGTGATGAATTTTTCGGTAGGTTCTTCGTCCTTATCAGTAAGGGTATCTGTAATAATTTTATCAGGAATGTAAATGTACTCTGAAATATCAGGCTTTAGGTAAACAGTGTCCGATATCTTTCCGGTTATTACCCAATTTCCATGTGGTGTAAAGGTCTCCTCCTGCATATCCGGCTGCAAAAATAAATATATTTCCCTGTAACGGCATTGATCGATTTTTTTATCTTTGACGGCAACAATCCTGTTTTAATTTAAAACTGACTAACTATGTTTAATTTAATTCTATTTGGCCCTCCGGGTTCGGGAAAAGGAACCCAATCGTTAAAAATAGCTGAAAAGTGCCATTTTGCTCACATTTCAACAGGTGACATCTTCAGAAATGAAATAAGAAATTACACCGAGTTAGGAATGAAAGTGCAAAGTATCATCGAGCGGGGTGAACTTGTACCTGATGAGCTACTGATCGAAATTCTTGAAAGTGCGCTTAAAAAGTTTAACGGAATTAATGGTTATATTTTTGATGGATTTCCCCGAACCTTAAGGCAGACAGGGTTTCTGGACAATTCGCTTGCCCGGATGAATGAAAAGGTTTCCCTGGTTATTGCTCTCGATGTTAATGAACAGGAAGTTATTCAACGCCTTTTGAAACGGGCACAATTGGAAGGCCGGAAGGATGACACTGAAGATGTTATCCATAACCGGATGTCCGTTTATCACCAACAAACCAAACCACTCATGGATCATTATGCCGCACAGGGCAAACTGGAAATACTTCGTGGGGTTGGAACAATAGATGATATTTTCAGTCAAATTTGTGCTTTGATTGACAAGCACCTGTAATTTTTCTCTCGAAGAGTTTAAAAAACGGGAGTTGAATTAGTTTTCAACTCCCAAATTGCAATTTTTCAATATTTTATTAAAGTTCTTTACTTACCGAAACTGTAGTATCGGCATTAAAATTGACTTCAAATCCAAGTTTTTTAAACACTGCTATCATGGGTTTGTTATCCTTGGTTGTTTCAGCTACCATTCGTTTTAACTCATTCATTTTTGCAATTTCCAGGCAGTATTCTGTAAGGATTTTCCCCAGATCTTTCCGTTGCCATGCATCTGTAATCAAAACAGCATATTCTACGGTTTCCACATCGGGATCAGCAATCAAACGGCCAATTCCGATGAGTTTCCGCCGTCCCCCTTCCTCAACCTCGGCAACAATTGCCAGTTCACGGGCATAATCAATAAAACAGAATTGAGTGGCCACTTCATGAGAATCGAAGTGGAAGTTGTACCTGAACCTTGAGTAAATCGATTCTTTAGAGCAACTTGCCAGCATTTCGAGCCAAAGGGGTTCGTCCTCCGGTTTGATTGGTCTTAACAAAACTGTCTGACCATCGCCGAGGATGGTAGGCTTGATGTATCTTTCAGGGTAAGGTCTTAAAATCAGGTGTGAATATTGATGAACAGGATTCCTGAGAGTTTCCTCATCCAATACAACATGTGCATCCAATGCAACAACATCGTCAGCAGTAATAATGATTGGGTTAATGTCCAACTCTTGGATTTCGGGATAATCAGCAGCGAGGTATGACAAACGGATCATAACTTCTACAAGTTTAGGGATATTCTTTGCGGGGTGTCCGCGATAACCTTTTAATAATGGAAAAATTTTCAAGGACTCAATCATTTGATTGGCAAGACGCTCGTTCAGTGGAGGAAATTCAAGTCTTTGATCCTTGAATAATTCAGCCTCAACTCCTCCCATACCTATTAAAATGACGGTTCCGAAAATTCTGTCTTTCTTAATACCCAGGATAAGTTCTACGGAATCGCGGACATCAATCATTTTTTGTACAGTACAACCTTCGATGAAAGCATCAGGAAGGTTAGTAGCCACCTTGTCGATTATTCCTTTGAAGGCCACCTGAAGCATTTGTTCATTTTCGATATTCAGTACTACGCCTCCTACTTCGGTTTTGTGCATCACATCAGGAGACTGGACTTTTAAAACCACAGGGTAACCTATTCTTTTTGCAATTACAAATGCTTCGTCCACATTTTCTGCAAGCGTAGTCTCGGTTGTTTTAATTCCGTAAGAATTTATCAGCAATTTGGAATCTTCCTCCGAAAGTATCTGACGCTTTGGGAAAATTTCATGGATAAACTTCTCCCTGATCGATTTTATGTCGTAATGAAATGAAACCGGAACCTCTTTAGGTGTTTCGAAGAGTGCATCAAGGTTTCGTGAATAATCAACCAGCGTCATGAAAGCACGGACAGCCTGCTCAGGAGTTTGATAGGCTGCAATACCAGAATCATTAAAAATCTTCATTCCCTGTTCCATGCTATGCCCGCCTAACCAGGCAGCCATAATGGGTTTTGTTGAACCTTCAGATACCTTAATAATAGCGCGGGCTGTTTCAGTAGGTTGTGTCATGGCCTGCGGCGTCAAGATAACAAGAACAGCATCAACACCGGGATCGTTGAGAACAACCTCGGTGGCAGCAGCAATTCTTGGAGGCAAAGCATCTCCAAGTACATCCACCGGGTTTCCATGCGACCAGAATGATGGCAACAATTCGTTGAGTTTTTTCATCGACTCATCTGATAGCTTGCACAGTTTCCCGTTCCGGATGATCAGACTATCGGTGGCCATAACTCCAGGGCCTCCGGCGTTTGTAACAATCCCAAGATTTGGTCCTTTAGGGATTCTTTTTCTTCCGATAAGGTCGGTAAAATCAAAAATATTTCCAATATTATAAACACGGGCTATCCCTGCACGGCGGAAAAGAGCATCGTAAATGGCATCTTCTGATGCCATTGCACCTGTGTGTGAAGCTGCAGCTTGTGCAGATTCGGGGAAGCGACCAGCTTTGTAAACGATGATGGGTTTTTTGCGTGCAAATGCACGTGCTGACGACATAAATTCGTGGGCAAATGTGATGGATTCAACATACAGAACAATGGACCTCGTATTTGGATCCTGACCAAAATAATCCATCAAATCGCCAAAACCCACATCCATTGTGTTACCGATTGAAACAAAATATGAAAAACCGATATTTTCACCCACTGCCCAGTCGAGTACTGAAGTACACAAGGCTCCGGATTGTGAAATAAAAGCGACATGACCTTGTTTTGGCATTCCATTGGCAAAACTGATATTCAGATTTTGCCCCGGTACAATCACTCCCAGGCAATTGGGGCCTATCACCCGCATATCATACTTTTTTACGATCGTTTTTACCTGATCCTCCAAAACTTTTCCCTCATCCCCAATTTCTTTAAAACCGGCTGACATAATAATCAACCCTTTGATGCCAGCTTCACCACATTCTTCAACAATTGCCGGCACTGCCTGGGCATTGGTGGTGATGACTGCAAGATCAGGTGTTTTGGGCAAACTTTTTACACTGGGGAAACATGGAATTCCCATCACAGCCTCATGTTTGGGATTTACCGGATAAACCACTCCGCGAAAGCCACCACCCACCAGATTTCTTAAGGTCATACCCCCTACGCTGTTAGGATTTGTGGGCACACCAATAAGTGCAATCCGCTGAGGCCTGAAAATACTGCTTAACTTACGAATTCCCATATATTTATGATGATTTGAATAGTCAGACAATTATTTGGTTAAGTATTCATCAAAACTGTTAATGAATTCACAAAAGTATTAAACTTAATTCAATATTTTAAACAGTGATTGCTCACCTCACAAATTTTCAATGATCAGGATAATCTTCTCTAAAATTTGAAAATCCGTCTAAACAGTTGAAAATATATTAATTACGTTCTAATTTCCCAAATTCTTTTCCCACAAACCTCTTCCAAAAGTGGCAACAGAAAGTTTCATTAACTTTTCATTAAATTTTATTTCTATTATCCTCACTGAAGGAAAATCGGACACTTTCTGCCATCCGGTGTTTTTATCTTTGAAAAATAATCCATAATCGGTTCCGACGTAAATTCTTTGATTTTCATTATTCTGCATTACAATCGCGTTCACCGGATTGTTTACAAAAATACCTGTGGGGTCGGCATTCGACCAGGTATTTCCACTGTTTTCCGAGTACCAGATTCTGTATTTTCCATTGATCCCTGTGTAGGTAATCCAGATTATAGAAGGATCATCCGGATGGATGCAAAGAGATGTAATGATCGCAATAGTATCATTATCAGCTTTGTAGCCTGGATGAACCAATCTTACAAACTGCTGTCCTTCCACATCATTGTTATTAATTCCACCAGAAGTGGATTTGAAAAGCCCTGATTCAAGCTGCCAATTAGCTGTCGGGTCATTTTGCTGACCACCTGTGACAAGGTAAATATAGTCAGGATTGGTTTCACTGATGGCGATTTCCGTAATTTGTCGGGCATGTCCCTGCGACTCTATTTTGTAAAGATCGGATTGTCTCCACCAGATTTCATTGGACGGTGTTTTAAAATCCGCATTTTCCTTTTCAAGGCTGAAAAGCTCATTAAATCCAAACCAAAGTTTCCCATCCACCGGATGATTGATCATTGGAAATGTTTTTACTGTGATAACCGGGTATTTAACATCTACAGGATCTTTTGGCAATTGGGTAATTTCCGGATAACTTTTTAAAAGATTGAACTGAAACCTTAACAACGATCTGTCGCCCTGCGAATAGTAAGCAACATCAGGTTCATCATCATCGATTCTTGCAGAATAACCATCCCCACCTTTAATATAATGCCATTTGTAGCCTAAGGTATCACAATAAATAAGTGTTCCATTGTCCTGTGTGCCGATAATTGCCCTGTTTCCAATCTGTTCCGGAACATCAAAACTCCAGATGGTGGCTACACCCAAACCCTCATTTTTGTATTCCCAGCCTTTTATGCCAGTATTGTCTAAAGTTTTGATGCTTACGCCCCCATGATTTCCACAAAACAGTTTGGGATTGGCAACATTTGGCTGAAATTCCAGGTCGTGAACATCGGCATGAAATCCGTTTCCACAATAAGGTGAAATTTCCACAAACTTTTGATTACCAATGTCAAAGGTTCCAATAACATGCGTATTTCCATAAAAAACCATTCCTGCGTCGACCGGAGAAACTGCAATTGCAATCCATGTCTCACTAAAGTAATTAAAACCTGACGAAAACCTCGATTCAACGATTTTCCATGCCAAGCCATCAAAAATGGCAATATGACCTCCGGCCAACGTTTTCTTTGGGGTTTTTTTTGTTCCCAAAATGTAAGCATACAACTTTTCGGGTGCGGCGGAGTAACAGCAAGATTAATCCGTTGTATCAGAAATGAATCGGGTAAATTCTTCAGGTCAAGTGAAAACTTCGTTCCTGAGAGGCTTTGCCAGGTTTCACCACCATCGGTAGATATGAAAATTCCCATACCACTGGCATAAACTGTATTTGAATCATCGGGTTTGAAGGCAATCCCCCTGAAATCGCTATTTCCATCTTTACCTTTAAAAACATTTTTCCATTTCACATTCTTTTCGCCTGCATTGTTGGTTCTGTAAATCCCTTTGGTGGTGGCAATAAATATCTGATTGGGATCCATCGGATTGACACACATTTTACGACACCAGCCCCCGTTTGAAAAATCCTGAAGAAATCCATCAGAAATATCCTCCCATGTTTTTCCAAAATCATTGCTACGAAACACTCCTCTTGTATTCAATGGATTAACGTGAGCCCAATTTGGGCTGATCACCGAAACCAGGTGACCATCAGCATATCCTGAACAAATGAAAAGTTGTTTTG
>Ga0172370_10007100_pt1 | contig 13823 bp, 10 predicted proteins | sample LakKiv5m_FD_114538 | JGI IMG/M metagenome (GOLD analysis project Ga0172370, IMG submission 114538) | Freshwater microbial communities from Kabuno Bay, South-Kivu, Congo - kab_022012_11.5m | ecosystem: Environmental > Aquatic > Freshwater > Lake | place: Democratic Republic of the Congo...
GCGTGCCCACCACGATGCGCACCATGTTCCTGAGGAACGCGTTGCCGCAGATCGTGAAGCGGTGCAGGGGTCCGTCGGCTTCCCAGCCGGCCGCCCACACCTCGCGGTCGGTGGTGGGGGCGTCGCAGTGGGCGGCGCGGAACGAGGCGAAGTCGTGGGCGCCCACCAGGTCGGGGAGGGCCGCGCGGATGGCCGTCACGTCGAGGGGCTTCTTCAGGTGCCAGGCGCGGTGGCGCAAGAGCGGGTTCGGCGAGAGCGCATTCCAGAACGTGTACGAGTAGGTCTTGCCGAGCGACGCCGTGCGCGCGTTGAAGCCGTCTGGCGCTTCGTCGGCGCGCTGCACGGCCACGTCGGGCGGCAGCAGGGCGTTCAGCCCCAGGTGGAACGCGCGGAGCGGGTAGGAGCGTCCGGTCTCGAAGCTGACCACCAGCTCCCGGGCGTGTACCCCCGCGTCGGTCCGGCTCGAGCCCCGCACGCGCACGTGCTCGCCGGCCAGTTGCAGGAGCGCGGCCTCGAGCTCGCCCTGCACGGTGCGCGCGTTCGCCTGGCGCTGGAAACCCGAGAAGTCGGTGCCGTCGAAGGCGATGACGAGGCGGATGGAGCGCACGAGCCGGGGGCTCCTAGAACTCGAAGGCCAGGCCGAAGTTGATGTAGCTCCCGCCCAGGTGGATGCTGCTGCTGGAGCCGAAGTCGTCGAGCTTGCACCAGACGTACTCGACCAGCAGGTACGAGTTGTTGACCCCGAAGTCGACGTCGAAGGTGCGCGCCATGGCGGGGGCGAACACGTCGAGCAGCAGGCGCGCGCCGCCGGTCAGCCGGAAGCCCCACGTGCCGCCTAAGCCGTCGGCCGCCTTTTCGTCGTTCACCGTGTACGAAGCGGTGTCGCCGACGCCGTCGGTGAACCACCAGAACGCGTGTGCAAAGTCGAACCGGCCGTAGGGGACGACGGGGATGCTCCAGCGCTGCGCCAGCCAGTCGTAGGCGTAGAGCACGCCGAACTCCAGGGGCAGGAGGTGCAGCGTGGTCGAGTCGCTGGCCTTGGTTTCACCGTCGGACAGGAAGCCGTGGCCGGTCTTCTGGCCGTAGCCGAAGCCGCCGCCCGCCGCCACGGTGCCGAACACGCCGCTGTAGATCAGGTAGTCGGCCCGCGACTGGAAGAGCAGCAGCGACGAGTCGCCGTAGACGTCCTTGTAGGGGTGGACGCCCGCGGCGAACTCCGAGTCCACCTCCGGCACGTACCAGGCGGCCAGCTTGAACTCGAGGTTCACGTTGCGCGGGCTCTCGGCCACCAGGACCGCCGGGCAGACCACGCCGACGAGCAGGGCGAGGGCGATGCGGCTCATTCTCCCCTCCTGGCGCTCGATCGGCGCGCCCCGCCGAGGGCCGCCACCAGCGCGACGACGGCCAGGAACAGGACCGCCGCCGACGCCGCGCCCCGCTCGCCCATCGAGCACCCGAACCCGCCCTTCTCGGCGCCGCCGGCTTGCTTGTACGACTCGAAGCCGTCGGTCACCAGCACGGGGGTGCCCTGCACCAGGTCGGGGAGCGAGGACTCGTTGTCGAAGTCGTCCAGCGTCGCCACGCCCACCCAGTACTTCTTGCCGATCTCGAGCCCGGTGATCTGGTACGACTTGGCGGTCAGGTCGGCCTTCGACGAGACGTCGGCGAGCGTCCCCTCGTCGAACTCGGCGTCGTACCAGTACACCTTGTAGGTCACGGTCTCGGTGTTGGCCTCGTCGTCCCACGTGACCGACAGGTTCTTTTCGCCTTCCTCGAGCACCAGGTTCGTCACCTCCTTGGGGGGGTCGTAGTCGAGCTCGAACGACAGGGTCTGGTTGGCGCGCTGGTTGTAGTCGACGTCGCTCTGGATGGTGAAGTAGATGCGCACCTCGTCGGTGGAGCCCTTGGTACACTCGTAGCCGAGCAGGCGCGTGACGGGGATCTCGATGGTGTCGGTCGAGTAGCGCACCAGTTCGGTCTTCTGGCGCAGGTAGGTGCAGGTGTCGGTGGCCGCCTCGTCGACCTCGGAGGACTCGGTGCAGCTGCCGATGCGGATGGAGTACCACCACTTGCCGAGCAGCGAGTCGTTGACGCTCCAGTCGATCGAGATCTTGCGGATGCCGGTCGTGGTCTCGCCGCCGCCGCCGCCCGAGCCGTCGGACCCGGTGTCGGACCCGGTGTCGGTGGCGGTGTCGGTGGCGGTGTCGGTCGCGGCCGTGTCGACCACCTCGACCACCTCGGGCGTCTCGACGGTCGCCGGCTCGACGACCTCGGCCCCCTCGGCGTCGGGGTTCAGTGACTGCCCGGCGTCGATGTTCAGGTAGCTGAGGCAGTCCTTGTAGTTCACGAGGTGCTCGGTCGCCGAGGCCGTGACGCCGAAGCGGTCGTCGAGCTCGACGCCGTTCAGCCCCTCGATCTTGTTGACGGCGAAGCCGTAGATATCGGCCCAGGCTGCCGAGCTCCACAGGACGACGAGCGTCCCGATCAGGATGCGACGTACGGTCATTCGAACCCCGCGGAGGTTCTCCACCAGAGGCTACCAGGAAGCAACTTCGATGCCAGCGAATCCAATCGGCGTGGCGCGCGGCGCCGCGTGTCATCAGGACCCGCGATTCTGTCTCGTTGACACGGCGCCGGGGCCAGGGCTTGGATCGTTGTCATTCTGACAAGCGACGCTCCCGGCATTGACGGCCCGGCTCTTCCGCGGCATCCTGCCCCAATGGCGAGCCGTTGGACCACGCTGATCATCGCGCTGTGGCTGCTCGGGCTCGCGGGCTTCGCGGGGCCCTTCGAGGCCACGCTGCTCGCGGCGCCGAAGAAGAAGGCGCACCCGACCACCTCGGCCTCCAAGGCCAAGCCGGGCGTGAGCAAGATGCCGCACCCCAAGGGCGCCAAGGGCGCCTCGAAGGCCAAGGGGAAGGGCAAGGGGAAGGGGAAGGGCAAGGCGGAGGGCAAGGCGACCCCGACCCCTGCGGGCGGCAAGGCCGGCAAGGCGACCGGCAAGGCCGCCCCCAAGGCCGACGCCAAGGCCAAGGACGTGCCCGGCGACGCCAAGGCCAGCGGCAAGGGCGACGCCAAGACCAGCGGCAAGGGCGACCCCAAGGGCAAGAAGCCCGGCGTCAAGGGCAGGCGCGGGGGCGACGACGACGGGGTGCGCGACGGGCTCAACCTGGTGCACCGCGTGCGCAAGGGCGACTCGCTGTGGACCATCGCCCGCAAGTACGGCGTGACCGTGGCCGAGCTCCGTCGCATCAACGGCGAGAAAAAGCTGCGCTCCCTGCGCGTGGGCCAGAGCGTGATCATCAAGGTGCGCGACCCGAAGACCGTGCGCGAGCTCCGGCCCTACCTGAAGGACTGGGGACGCCTCGAGCCCGGCACGGGGTACGTGGTCAAGCGCCCCGACAAGAACTACGGCCGACCGTGGGCCATTGCGCTGGTGCGCCAGGCCATCGCCGACCTGCACGAGCGCTACCCGAGCTCCACCGACGTGTTCGTGGGCGACTTCAGCGGCGTCATGGGAGGCCGCATCCAGCACCACCTGTCGCACCAGACGGGGCGCGACGTCGACCTGGCCTACTTCCTGAAGGGCAACCCGAGCGTCGACGACTTCGTCGAGGTCACGCCCGAGACCGTCGACGTCGAGAAGAGCTGGCAGTTGCTCGAGTCGTGCCTGCGCACGGGGCGCGTGAAGTTCGCGTTCATGGACTACGGGCTGCAGCCGCTCTTCCGCGCCCACGCCGAGTCGCTCGGGTACCCTCCGGACGATCTCGACGAGCTGTTCCAGTACCCGCGCGAGGTCACCGTGCGCGAGGGCGTCATCCGCCACGTGAAGGGCCACGCCGACCACCTGCACGTGCGCTTCAGCTGCCCGCCCGGCGATGCCTACTGCAAATAGAAAGCGCCCCGGACGGCAGCCTCGATGGGCGCGCATCCGGGGCGCGAGGACACCCGCCGGAGCCGTGGGGGAGACTCTGTTAACCCTTGACCCAACAGGTGGGTTCGGGTTTGGCCGCTTCAGGCTTCCCCGCAGGGGGGATGCTCACCACGACCAGGAGATCGATCCCTGACGTAATGTCAGGGGTTAACACACTGGCTCCCCTCACGAGCTCTACAGGCAACTTCAGTATACGGACTTCCGGGCCGGCGGGAAAACGAAAAGCGGCCGGGCGCCGACGCGGCGCGCGTCACCCCTGGACGGCCCGCAGGTGCCGCAGGCGGCGGGGGACCTGGCGCGAGCCCATGCGCTCGACCATCCCGACCTCGTCGTCCTCGGCCGAGCGCGTGCGGATGTCGTCGAAGTCGCGCCGCAGGCCGGCCAGCTCGGCCTCGATGCCGTAGCGGTGCAGGATGGGCCGCAGCTTGTCGTGGTGGCGCTCGATGCTCTCCTTGACTGACACGAAGCCGTGCTCGGCCGAGGCGCCGAGCTTCCAGAAGGCGACGGGGTTGGTCGAGAAGAAGCTGCGGTCGGTCTCCACGGGCTCGAACAGCACGATGTCGCCCTTGAACGACGTCTCGTGGCGGATGCGGTCGAGGGACTCCTGCAGGCGCGCGTGCAGCATCATGCGCGCCGCCTGGTTGATGACGGTGAAGATGCCGAGCTGGCCGAGGCCCTCGACGCGGGGCTCGACGGCGCCCTGGGGTACCACCAGCGGACGGAAGGGGTTGTAGGCGATGATGAGGTCGGCGCCCTTCTGTACGGCCAGGTGGACGTGGGCGGTCTTCAGCACGGCGGCGTCGACGTACTCGTTGCCCGCCAGGCGCGCGGGACTGTACATGATGGGCAGCGCGGTCGAGGCGCGCACAGCTTCGGAGATGGCCAGGCGGTTGTCCTCGTCGTGCCCGAACACCACGGTATCGGCGCGGTTCAGGTCGGTGGCGATGATGTACAGGTCCTTGTTGCGGGCGCGCTTCAGCAGCCGGAAGTTGTTGGGGACGCGGTTGCGCTCGAGGTTCTTGCGGATGTAGCGCTCGAGCCGCGCGTTCGAGAACAGCCCCGACGGCCAGTACGATGTGCTCAGCATCATGGCGCGCGGGCTCTTCAGCACCTCCTGGATGAAGGGCGTGACGAGGCGCTCGGCCGAGCGGCGGTTGGGTTGCTCGACGAACGCGTGTACCAGGGGCGTGAGCTCGCTGCGGCGCTGGAGGAACAGGCGCGCGAAGCCCTGGGCCGCGTCGGGCATGATGCGCAGAGCGTCGCGGGCGAAGCGGAAGCCCTGCGACACCACCTCGCGCACGTTGGGGTAGTAGAAGTCGAACTCGGTGAGCGGCGAGAGCACATCGGAGAGGCCGAACACGCCCTTCAGGATCTCGCCGGGTTGGATGCCGGCGGCCAGGGGCGCCGCGATCATCGAGCCGGCCGAGACGCCGGTGTAGATCTGGAAGTTCGTGACCTTCGTGTTCTTCAGGTAGCTGTTCAGCGCGACCAGGCCACCCAGCTTGAAGGCGCCACCCGAGACGGCACCGCCGGCCAGCACCAGCGCGATGCGCGGGTTGGGGCAGGGCTTGGCGAGGTCGCTCGCATGCACGAAGGTGACGCCCATCCAGGCCCCGGTACAGGTTCAACCACCAGTCAGGATAGCGGATCCGACGCAATGCGGCAAGGATTGGACCGAAGCTCGGACGCGGCGGAACGGGCGCTAGAAGGCGAAGGCGGCCGACACGCCCGCGTAGCCGGGCAGGACGGTGGGGACCAGCGTGGCCGCGGGGGCCGTCGCCGGGGCGTCGCCGTGGTTCCAGAGCAGGATGAGCAGCGTGGTCGAGCCGGCCAGCAGCACGCCGCCCCCGACGAGCAGGGCCGTGCTCAAGGTCGTGCTCTGCTTGCCGTCGTCGACCTTCTCGTCGCGCACGCGAGCCGGGTAGGCGCAGTAGGTGCGGGCGTCGGAGCCCTTGGAGCAGTTGTCGTCGAGGTAGCTGCTGTCGGCCTTGGCGCGCAGCAGGAAGTAGATGCCGGTGCCGAGCGCTGCGCCGCCGAGGCCCATACCCACGCCCGAAACGATGCGCCAGGGGTTGACTCCCCGGCCGGGGGCTGTCGACGCGTCCGTCGCCGCGGTCACGTCCTCGGGGGACGGCTCGAGCACCACGGTGGCCGTGCCGGCAGCCAGGGGCTTCAGCTCGACGGGCACCTCGCAGCGCGTGCCGGTCTTGCAGCTGACCTTGCTGCGGAAGTCGTCGAAGCCCTTCTTGCGGACCAGCAGCTTGTGGAAGCCCTCGGAGACCGAGATGGCCTTCAGCGGCAGCACGCCGATGAACTTGTCGTCGATGAAGACGGTGGCGCCGGGGTTGTCGCCCGTGAGCGCGAGCACCGCGCCCTCGGACTCGCGCAGGTGGGTGGCCAGGTCCTTGACGGCCCCGATGAGCTTGGGCACGTCGGCCAGTCCGTCGTACAGGAAGGGCTGGTCGTCGCCGCCCGTGAGGCTGTAGCGCGTGGCCTTCAGGCGGTAGCCGTTACCCTGCATCTGCAGGAAGCCGACCGCGACCAGGCTGAGGTTCAGGCCGGTGCCGACCTTGAGCACGCAGTCGGCCTCGCGCAGGCACTGATCGGCGTAGCGATCGGAGACCTGCTGCGTGCGCTGCAGGAACTTCTCCTTGGGCAGGATCGTGAGCTCGGACCCCTCGGCCAGGTTCGAGATGAGCACCTCGGTCATGTCGGCCGTGAGATCGGCCGGGGCGCCGTCGGCGAACAGGTAGACGGCCCCGGTCTTCTGCTGGGCCCAGGCCGCGGGGGCCAGGGCGACCGCCAGCGTGAGGAGGACGAGGACGCGCATGAAGGATCCGACGCCGTTGACAAGCGCATCATAGACGGGCGGGGCGGGGTGTCAACGATTGGGAGGCTCTCGTGGATCGCGCTGGACTCGCCGCGCGGGATGTGCGAACGGCAAGGGAACGGAGCGGGGGCCCTGGATGGACGACACGGAGTTTCGCGAGGCGGGGCATCGGGTGGTCGACTGGATCGCCGACTACCTGCGGGACATCGAGGCGCGGCGCGTGGTGCCCGACGTGAAGCCGGGGGCGATCCGCGCGCAGTTGCCGACCAGCGCGCCGGATCTGGGCGAGCCCTTCGAGCGCTGGATGGAGGACTTCGAGCGCATCATCGTTCCGGGCATCACGCACTGGCAGCACCCGGGCTGGATGGGCTACTTCCCGTCGAACATCAGCCCGGCGTCGGTGCTGGGCGAGATGCTGGCCGCGGGGATGGGCGCGCAGTGCATGAGCTGGCAGACCTCGCCGGCGGCCACCGAGCTGGAGCAGGTCACGCTGGAGTGGCTCCGGAAGCTGCTCGACCTGCCCGAGGGCTTCACGGGGGCGCTGCAGGACACGGCCTCGAGCTCGACGCTGGTGGGCCTGCTGGCGGCGCGCGAGCGGGCCAGCGCCTTCCACGTGGCCGCGGACGGGGCGCGCGCCGCCGAGGCTCCGCGGCTGATGGCCTACACCTCGGAGGAGGCGCACTCGTCGGTGGACAAGGCTGCGCGCCTGGCCGGGTTCGGCCAGCGCGGGCTGCGGTTGATCCCCACGACGGCCGAGCTGGCGATGCGTCCCGATGCGCTGGCGGAGGCGATGCGGCGCGACGCGGCCGCGGGGCTGATCCCGACGTGCGTGGTCGCGACCGCAGGCACGACGTCGACCAGCGCCTTCGACCCCCTGGAGCCGATCGCCGCGCTCTGCCGGGAGCACCACGCGTGGTTGCACGTCGACGGAGCCTACGGGGGCGTGGCGGGGCTGCTGCCCGAGCGGCGCTCCCTGCTGCGGGGCATCGGGGGCGCCGACAGCTTCGTCGTGAACCCCCACAAGTGGCTGCTGACGAACTTCGACTGCTCGGCGCTGTACGTGCGGGATCCCGAGCACCTGGTGCGGGTCTTCTCGACCAGCCCGGAGTACCTGAAGACGGCGCACGACGGCGAGGTGGTCAACTACCGCGACTGGGGCATCCCGTTGGGGCGGCGCTTTCGCGCGCTGAAGCTGTGGTTCGTGCTGCGGGCGTACGGCGCCGAGGGGCTCCGGGCCATGCTGCGGTCGCACCTCGGGCTGGCGGGCTGGCTGGCGGGGCGGCTGGAGGAGCACCCCGACTTCGAGGTGCTCGTGCCGGTGCCGCTGGCGCTCGTGACGTTCCGCTTCCGTCCCTCCGGCGTCGCGGCCGACGACCCGCGCCTCGACGACTGGAACCAGGCGGTGCTGGCCGCCGTGAACGGGAGCGGCCGCGTATTCCTGTCCGGCACGCGGGTGCGCGGCGCGTACGCGCTCAGGGCCGCCATCGGGCAGCGCACGACCGAAAAACGGCACGTCGAGGCGTGCTGGGAGCTGCTCCGGGAGGCGGGTCGTTCGATCGTCAGATAGTTGACGCTACGGGCGGTTTTCGATGCCGGACGCTTGCAGCCGGGGGGGAAGGTTGTACTCTGGATGGAGTGGCCAACGTTCCTCAACGAGGAGGTGACGCATGCGGTTTCTTCAGGTCCTGCTCGCGCTCGCGTTCGTCGTGACGGGGATCGTCCCCACCGCCGTCGACGCCCAGACGAAGAACCAGCTGGAGCTCTCGAAGGCCTTCAACGTCACGGCGCGCCAGGTCGACGACTACTGGATGAAGGTCGACTACGATCCGCGTGATTCCCGGCGCGGCAAGCCCGGCGACGAGCTGCCCCCCGGCATCGATCGCGAGGTCCCGACCGTCCAGGCGACCGAGACGTCCACGGTGGTCGATCCCGGCAACGAGATGCTCACGAAGACGAAGAAGGCGGGCGATTTCCAGTTCGACGTGAAGCAGGAAGGCTCGAAGACGACCGGTGGGCTGCCCCCCGGCATCGAGCGCGATACCGACGCCTCGGGCACGGCGGTGCGCGAAGGGGTCGATCTGCTGGGCGCCGATCGTCGCGTGCGGTCGAAGGCCGATGACCAGGAACACAAGCAGGTCCTGCGTCCCGTGATCGATCGCGTGGGCCCCGCGGCCCTGGGCGCCGATCGCGCGCCGCGGTCGACCCCCCGCGAGAACGCCGTTCGCGGCACGCGCGGCTACAAGGCCAACCGCTGGGAGTAAGCGCCGCCTCCGGCGTTCCGCTCTCCCGTCCCTCTCTCTCCAGGAATCCGTGAGCGTCAGGTGGCTCCGCCCTCCTCGGTGGCGATGGCTCGGATGCGTGCGACCATGGCCGCCAGTCCGTTCTGACGGCCCGGCGTGAGCTGGCGCGCGAGGTCGAGGCGCAGGAACACGCCCTCGGCGTCGACCGCCAGGATCTCGGCGGGGGTGCGGCCCGAGAACAACATCAAGACCAGCGCCACGAGGCCGCGCACGATCTGCGCGTCGGCCTCGGCATGGAACACGAGCCGGCCTCCGGCGGCGCGCTCGGTGACCAGCCAGGCCTGGCTCTGGCACCCGCGCACCAGGTTCTCGGCCGTGCGCGCCAGGGCCGGGAAGGGCGGCAGGTCGGCGCCGAGGTCGACCAGCAGGCGCAAGCGCTCGCGCGGGTCGGGCGTCGCGTCGAAGTCGGCCAGGATGTCGTCGAGCGTCGGGAGCATGCGTCCTCCGCGTCGTCGTCGGCAAGATAGGCGCCGTTCCGGCGGGAGCCAAGGGGGAGAGGTGGCGTCAGGCCTTGGGCGTCGGGGTGCGGCGCTTGGGCTTCGTCGCCGCCGGGGTCGCCGATGTGGAGGCGACCTTGGCCTTGGCGATCTTGGCCTTGGCTGCGGTCGCCTTCGGCGTGGCCTTCGGCTTCGTGGCCTTCGGCTTCGTGGCCTTCGGCTTCGTGGCCTTCGGCTTCGTGGCCTTCGGCTTCGTGGCCTTCGGCTTCGTGGCCTTCGGCTTGGACGCCGCTGCCTTGGCGGGGGCGGCCTTCACCGGGCGCCGGCCGCGGAAGGCCGGGCGGGTCGACGGGCCGGCGGCGCGCTTCTTCGCGAGCAGCTCGAGGGCCTCTTCGAGGGTCAGGTCCTCGGTCTCGACCCGCTTGGGCAGCGAGGCGTTCACTTCGCCGTCGGTCACGAACAGGCCGAACCGGCCCTTCTTGACCACCACGGGGCGGCCGTCGGGGCTGGCGCCGAGCTCGCGCAGGGCGGCGCTGCCGCGAGCCTGGCCGCGGGGCGCCGCGAGTACGGTCAACGCCTGGTCGCGCGTGACCTCGAGGGGCGACAGGTCGGGCGGCAGGCTGCGCGAGGTCGCACCGGCCTTGACGTACGGCCCGAAGCGGCCGTTCGAGGCCAGGATCTCCTGGCCCTGGTCGTCGAGACCCAGGCTGCGGGGCAGCGACAGCAGGCTGAGCGCCGTCGCCAGCTCGAGGGTCTCGGGATCCATGCCCTTCAGCAGGCTGGCGCGACGGGGGCGCTCGCCGGTCTCGTCGTCGTCGACCCCGAGTTGTACGTGCGGCCCGAAGCGTCCGACGTGCACGGTGACGGGCTTGCCGGTCGCCGGATCGGTGCCCAGGGGCTTGGGCCAGCGACCCGCGTCGGTGAGCAGCGAGAAGGCCTTCGCCGCCGGGATCTCGTCGGGGGCCAGGTCTTCGGAAAGCGAGCCGCGCTGGCCTTCCATCTCGAGGTACGGCCCGAAGCGGCCGATGCGCACGGCGATCTCGTTGCCGCCGTGGCTGCCGAGTACGACGCGGCACACCTGGCGCGGATCGGCGTCGGCCTCGGCGGCTTGGACCAGCGATACGAGGCCCGCGCGGCCGTCGCCGTCACCGCGGTAGAACGACGTCAGGTAGCGCACGCGGTCTTCGTGGCCCACGGCGATGGCGTCGAGGCCGTCTTCGAGCCTGGCCGTGAAGTCGTAGTCGACCAGCGGGCCGAAGTGCTGCTCGAGCAGGTTGGTGACCGCGAAGGCCACCCAGCTCGGCACGAGCGCGGTGCCACGCTTGCGCACGTATCCGCGCTGCTCGATGGTGTCGATGATGGTCGCGTAGGTGCTCGGGCGGCCGATGCCGCGGGTCTCGAGCTCCTTGACCAGCGTGGCGTCGGTCAGGCGCGGCGGGGGCTGGGTCGCGTGGCGCTCGGAGTCGAGCGACTGCACGACCACGCCCTCGCCGTCCTTCAGATCGGGCAGCAGCGTGCGGCGCTCGCCGTCGGCGTCGGGCCGGTCGTCGCGGTCCTCGACGTACACGGCGCGGAAGCCGGCGAACGTGAACGTGCGACCGGTCGTGCGGAAGGCGGCCTTCGTGGCGTCGGCGGTGACCTCGGTCGTGACGGTCAGGCGCGTGCCCACCGCGTCTCGCATCTGGCTGGCCAGCGCGCGGTTCCAGATGAGCTCGTACAGCGAGGCCTCCTCGGAGGGCATCTCGCGGCGGCATTCGTCGGGGCCGCGGAAGCGCTCGCCGGCGGGGCGGATGGCCTCGTGGGCTTCCTGGGCTCCCCGCGACGTGGAGGCGTAGCGGCGGGGCTCGGGGGGCAGGCTGTCGGCGCCGTAGCGCCGGCTGACCTCGTCCCGCAGGGCAATCAGGGCGGCTTCGGCCAACTGCGTCGAGTCCGTGCGCATGTAGGTGATCCAGCCCTCTTCGTAGAGGCGCTGGGCGGCGTTCATGGTGCGACGCGCCGACCACCGCAGCTTGCGGTTGGCCTCCTGCTGGAGCGTCGAGGTGATGAAGGGGGCCGCGGGGCGCTCGGTGAAGCGCTTGGCGACCACCTGCAGCACCCGCGCCGCGCCCTGGGCCAGGCGCTTCGCGAGGTCCGTCGCGCGCTCGGCGCTGAGGACCAGCGTGCCGTTGCCGGCGCTCTGGGCGATCAGCTCGCCCGTGTCGGGGTCGAAGTCGCGGGACGACGCGAGGGCCTTTCCGTCGAGCTCGACCAGGCGCCCGTCGTACTCGCCGGCGCCGGCCTTGAACGACGCCTGCAGGTCCCACCACGTGGAAGCCACGAAGTGCATGCGGGCGCGCTCGCGCTCGACCACCAGGCGCACGGCCACCGACTGGACGCGCCCGGCCGAGAGGCGGGGCTGGATCTTGCGCCACAGCACGGGCGATACCGTGTAGCCGTACAGGCGATCGACCACGCGCCGGGTCTCCTGCGCCTCGACGAGGTGCAGGTCGAGGGCGCGCGGGCTCTGCAGCGCGGTCTCGATGGCCGTGCGGGTGATCTCGTGGAAGACCAGCCGCTGGGTGGGGACCGTGGGCTTCAACACCTCCTGCAGGTGCCAGGCGATGGCCTCCCCTTCGCGGTCTTCGTCGGTCGCGAGGTAGACGGCGTCGGCATCGATCACCAGGGCCTTCAGCTTCTTGACCTGGTCCTTGCCGCGTCCGGTGTAGACGTACAGCGGCTCGAACGCGCCGTCGGTGTCGACACCCAGCCGGGCCCAGGACTTCTTGCGGGCCGAGGCGGGGATGGCGGAGGCGGACTCGGGGAGGTCGCGGACGTGGCCGATGGAGGCCTCGACGCGATAGGAATCACCCAGGAAACGCGCGATGGTTCGCGCCTTCGCCGGAGACTCGACGATGACGAGGGGCTTGCCCATGATCTCCTGATCTGCGGTGCGGACCCCGGGCGGATCCGAGGCATCACCGTTACGCGAGCGCGGGCCGTCCGTCAAGAATAGAGATCGCGCGACGGTCACCTGACCAATCGCGAGACGGCTTTGAACGGCTCACCACCAGCGGCGCCGAGCAGATCGAAGAGCACGGCCTCGACCGACGTGAGGGCAGCCCCGGCGCAGCGGGCCAGGTCGAGGCCGACGGTCGTGTTGCCGACGGTCCGCGACAGGACGGCGTCGACCGGCACGAAGGCGTCGAAGCCGGTCGCCACGAGGTCCCGCGTGGTTTGGAAGACGCAGACGTGGGCCTCCATGCCGAGCACGATCACCTGCCGCCGCCCCAGCGCCGTCAGCGCCTGGAGGACCGCGGCGTCGTCGAGGCACGAGAACGCTGTCTTCTCGTACCATTGCGTGCCGGCAGGCAGGGCGGCCGCCACGTCGGCCAGCGTGGGGCCGAGGCCGCGCGGGTACTGCTCGGTGAGCACGACCGGTACGCCGAGCACGCGGGCGCCTTCGAGCAGGATGCAGGCGTTCTTGCGGAGGGCGGCGAGGGCGCCGGGCTCCATCGCGGCAGCCAGGCGCTCCTGCAGATCGATGGCGAGCACCACGGTCGTGTCGCGCGCGAGCTTCAGGGCGGGCATGGGGCCTCCAGGAAAGCAAGGATGACCGGATCGTCGGCCGGTCCGACGATCAGCGGTGGCGGCGCGCAGCGCGCGGGGTGCGGGGCGGTTTCGACGGTCGCGACGACCACGCGGCGCGGCGCGGGCGTCGGCTCGAGGCGGGCCTCCAGGCCGTCGGCGGAGGTCGCGCCGTCGAGCCGCCAGGCGCAGCCCTCCCAGCGGGAGGCGGCCAGGCGTACCAGGCGGGGGCGATCGGCGGGCTCGAGGGCCAGGCTCCAGGTCGTAGCCGGCGCCGCTCGCGTGCAGTCGGCATCGGTCGCCACGCGGGGGTACTGGCGATCGGCGAACTCCGGCGGGTGCTCGCGCGCCGCGCGCCAGCGGCGCTCGAACCGGGCGCAGCGGGCGAGACCGTCGGGGGCCGGGCTGCAGCGCACGAGATCGTCGGCCGCGACGCCGCCGGGGGCGTCCCGGAGCAGCGCCGCATAGTCGTGACTCACGTCGACGCGCCGCCAACCGGCCGGGAGTGTGGCGGGGACGGCCGCCTTGGCGAGCCGTAGCACCAGCAGGCCGTGGCCCGGGCCGTGATCGTCGTCGGAGGGCAGGGGGCTCGGATCGAGCCCGGCGAGCGTGCCGACCACGTAGGTGTCCCACGGGCCCTGGACGCGGCGGAAGAGCTCGGCGAACGTGGCGCCCCGTCCGTAGAGGTCGGCGGCCAACCGTTCGAGCTCCGGCAGGCGCCACAGCGCGTCGGGGCCCGCGTGGTCCCGGCTGTGCCA
>Ga0172370_10007101_pt1 | contig 13822 bp, 11 predicted proteins | sample LakKiv5m_FD_114538 | JGI IMG/M metagenome (GOLD analysis project Ga0172370, IMG submission 114538) | Freshwater microbial communities from Kabuno Bay, South-Kivu, Congo - kab_022012_11.5m | ecosystem: Environmental > Aquatic > Freshwater > Lake | place: Democratic Republic of the Congo...
AAAAGAGGAAAGTTAACGAAGGAAGGACCTTACATTCTTATTTACCGATTTCTTACATTCTTATTTACCGAAATCGTGCATTCTTAATTACCGAAAACTTGCAATGTTATTTACCGTTTACACCCCCCTGGCGAGGAGGATTTTAGGCTGCATTTCGATACAATTAGATTCAACTATTTATCACTTTTCTCAGCCAGATTTCTAATATTAGCAATGACCAGATTCTTCTATGTGCATTTGGGCTATTATCGATCTGAGTCAAATATTTCCAAGGATTTTTAACTTGCAAGATATCACAGATTAGCGCCTTTTTAGTAAATATCGATTGAATATACTCTCTGAATTCATTATTACGATAAATTAAATTATAATACGGTAATGAAGTTCTTTGCTTATGTTTACGATTAATAATTTCCTTTGGCACACCTATTCGTTCACCAATCGCATTCAATGGATATTTTCTAATATTATTGAACCTACACAAGCTTAAAGGTAATTTTAAACAATAGTCAGAAAAATCATTTGATAAATATGGCATTCTTAGTTCCGTCGGACCTTTGCCCATTGTCATTCCATCAGATTTCTCCAATATATGCGGACAAAAGACATATCGCAACATAAAGTATCTCACCTTATTGAAAACAATATCCTTGCTCTTATTCTTCTGGCCAAATTCATTGCTTATTTCGTTATCAATGTCAATACAAACCTTATTGAGCAAATCAACAGAATTTTTCCCAAGAAACATTGATACTTCATTTGTTGTAAAGTTTTCCGTTAATTGAAGGAATGATCTTGATATGCTGTTTGTATAATATTCCGGTTGAGATGTTTTATATCCTCCTAATAATTCATCTGCACCTTCACCTGAAAAGCAAACCCTGTATTCTTTACTGATAGATGAAGTAAAATAAAGTAAAGGAAAGGCTGTGTTTAAAACAGGTCCACCGGGCAGATGTTTAATCATGTCAGGAAGGCAATTTATAAAATCCCTTACTGTAAAAGTATTTTTCTGAACAGGCATATCAGTGGTATGAGTTAAAAATGAAACATATTTTAGCTCATTAATTTCATTCTCAATAAGAGTAAAATCTGGATCCATATCCTGACTAAATATATCTTCCAAGGGTTTTATGTCAATTATCCCAGAAGTAAAGAATTTAAAATCTATTTTAAAGTCCACAAGAATTCTTGAGATTAGACTTGAATCTATACCACCGCTTATATACATTCCAAAATCCAGATTTTCAGGTAATCTTTTGAATACTTCCTTTTTTATTATTTCATAACAATTCTCAAGAACATCCTTCAAATTAATTTTATAATCAGGAGTTAAGATTGGTTTCCAATATTGAATTTCTGACAATGTTTTAGAAGTTATTTTAATAAAAGATCCCGGTTTTACACGCTTAATTCCTGAAATTAAATGATTGAAACTAAATCCAAACACCAAATATTCTACTAGCTCTATTTGATCAATGTTCTTGTCCGTAAATGGAATTAGAAAATTAGCTTCAGTGCAAAAATGGATTATTTGATTGGTTTCAGTATAAAATAATGGCTTTTCACCGAATCGGTCTCGGGCAAGTAATAAGGAATCATCGCGATGGTCGTATATTGCAAAAGCGTACATGCCATCTAAAAATTCCAGACATTCTTCACCATAAATCTCATACAAATATGCCAAGACTTCAGTATCTGTGTTTGGGTTTAATTGTATAGAAAGCTTATTAAGCTTACTCTTTAATTCTTTATAATTATAAATCTGTCCATTAAGAATAATCGTAACATTATTGCTCTTTGTTGTAAATGGTTGAATACTATTTCTATAATTTGTAATCTTTAGTTCAGAAATGAATAAGGCACCTTTATCATAAATTAATTCAGAGGTTATATCAGGTCCACGATAGTTCATTTTTAGCGAGATCTCTCTATGCTGTGGCACAAATTTTTCAAATTCAATGCCCACTCTACAATAGAACCCATTTATTCCGCACATACGAATTAGTTTATTTTAATTTATCCTCAGAAAGGATTTCTTGAACGATTGTGTTAGTGTAACAAGATTTTAGGTCAGGAATTCTATTTATTAAACCATATTCTTTCGACATATTTGCAGTATAGTTCCATTTTGATTCATACATAAGCCCCACCTTATTTGGATCTTTTTCCAACAGCAACTTTTTTGTTGCTCTCCAGATTTTTATCTCTGCATTTTTATTCAATTTATCATTGTATTTCAGTACCATATTTACAACTTCTTCATCCGGCAACTTAGGTGCTTCAATTATGCCTTTCAAGGCACCAATTAAAAAAGCTTTGAGTTGGGCTCTTTTTGTCTTAAATGTTTTTTCGGATGTAAAATAGACATTACCACCTGGTCGGATCCCATAATCAAAGGGATCAATTATATTCAGTTGAAACCCCTTTTCTTCTGCAACAAAAGGTTGATTTACAAGAAATCCAGGGAATACATCAACTGTTCTAGAAAAAAGAAGAACCAAATCAGCAGAGGAAGGGATTTCAGTTATTTTCTTTCTGTCAATATTTAATTTGCTCATCATTGCACAGTAAAGTGTGTATTTGTCTGAACCAGGTAAAATACCTACCTTTTTACCAATAAAATCTTGTGGATTTTTAATATTTGATGATTTCAGGCTGAAAAATCCAACGCCTGATCGGACATAATCTTCTCCGATTGCTATAATAGGAATTCCTTTTTCACGAGCAATCAGAATTTGCTCATATCCTGCCAATCCCACATCGACAGCATCTGTTGCTACAAGTTTTATAGGATCAACACCTGGTCCCCCAGGTAGAATTTTTACATCCAATCCTTCATTTTTAAAATACCCTTTTTCAAGTGCAACAAAATGTGACGAAAATGAACTGTAAATAAGCCATTTAAGATTTAAAGTAAAAGGTTCTAATTTTATTTGATCTTGATGTCTTGTTTCACCCCCAGAATTGCAATTGTAAAATATAGGAACACAAGTTAAAATGATAAGAAATAGCAAAAAATTTATAGAAATTTTAATCCTTTTCATATCAAACCTCCTTACTAGAATTTTTAAATCCATATTTATTATTTACATATTGTTCAATAATTACGATTAAACCAAAAAATAAAATCCCGCCGATCGAAGCAGCAATAATTGCAGAAAAAAGCAGTGGTGTGTCAATATTGTATGTTGAAGTTAATATAACAAAACCAATTCCTTTCTGTGCTCCAGTCATTTCGCCAACTATTGCACCGACAACCGATAATGTTGAAGATATTTTTAATGCAGAAAAAATATATGGCAAAGCATTTGGGAATCTTAGCTTAAACAGAATCTGTCGCTTTGATGCAGATAACGAGCGCATTAAATCAATAGCATCAGGATCGACAGACTTTAAACCAACTGTCGCATTTACAACCAAAGGGAAGAAAGAAATTATAGCAGACATCAAAATTTTTCCGAATATACCATAACCAAACCATAGGACAAGAAGAGGTGCAATTGCAATTACAGGTATTGATTTTATTGCTATTGCATAAGGATATAAGCTTCTTTCTAAAATTTTTGAGTGACAGAACCCAACTGCAGTAATAATTGAAACAATATTGGCAATAATGAAACCTACTAAAGCTTCGTATAAAGTAACTGCAGTGTCCGTTAGTAACGAATTGATGTTATGAAAAAATGTATAATAAATTATTGTTGGAGCGGGGAACAGGTATTCTGGGACATTAAAGGAATGACAGATGGTTTCCCAAATAACGAGAACTCCTACCAATGTCAGTACAGGAGGAAAAAGAATCCTGAGAAACAAAATTTTCCTGATCTTTATATAAACTGACTTTCTACTCATAATTATCAGGTCAGTCCAATTAATTCTTTTATTTTTCTTGAATGGGAAAGGAACTTCTCGTTTTCTTGTATTGCCAAATTTCTTGGTCGAACAATACCAATTTCAATTATTTCCTTTATTTTACAGGGTCTGTTATCTAGTACTATTATCCTGTCCGAAAGTAATATTGCCTCGCTAATGGAATGTGTTATAAAAAGTATTGTCGAATTGGTTTTTTCCCATAATTTCATAAGCTCCATGTTCATCCTTACCCTTGTAAACTCATCAAGATTACCAAATGGTTCATCCATTAATAAAATATTGGGCTTATAACTTAGTGCCCTGGCGATAGCTGCCCTGGATTTCATTCCACCGGAAAGCTGGTGAGGATATGATTTTTCAAAACCTTTTAATCCAACAAGATCGATAAATTGTTTGGCATTTTTTTTTGAGGCTATTCTCGATTTCTTTTCAAGATTTCCAGATCCGGATGCAATTTCGGAAGGTAAAAGAATATTTGATAAAACATTTCTCCATCCGAATAATACAGGATTTTGAAAAACGAAACCAAATTCACGATTAATTCTTGCTTTTTCCGGTGTGTCTTCTTTTATGGTCACCTTTCCTTGATAATCTTCGAGTAATCCACCTATAATTTTTAAAAGAGTTGTTTTACCGCAGCCCGAAGGTCCTAAAATGGAGATAAACTCTCCCTTGTAAACATTAAAAGTTATATTATCTAAAACATTTAAATATGTTTCATTCTGAGCATAAGAATAGTGGAGTCTTTCTATTTGAATGAATGATTCTTTCACATTTATTTTTTGACAAATGTTTTAAAACAAAAACGAGAATTATTTTTTTTCGTAAGGGGAATCATATAAGTTTACAAAGAGTAGATTACTAATCATTATATTAATTCTTTGCTATACATTTCTGGATAAAGAAGAAACTCCCAATTAATCTTTTTTAAATCACCTTTCACTTTATTATTCGAAATATTAAGATACTTGTTTATCAATCGATATCTGGGATTTGAGTCATCCCCTGCATTATTTTTTTCTTTAAGAATTTTTTTTTCTTCAAGTTTCTTAATTCTTTCAAGTTCAGCAATATTTCTAATTAAAATTTTAAATAATTCTTTAAGTCCTTCGTGTTTAATAAGATCATCAAATTTTTTAGTAACAGTTACGCAATCGTAACTCATTGTAATAAAAGGTGCATTTTTATTTGCAAAATAGTAGGCTTCAAGTATATAATCCTTAATTGATGAATATTGTAGGGTGGCATTATCTTCTGATTTTTTTCTCTCAATCTCTTTTTTAAAATGGTCTACAAGGATATCCCAACCAACAAATATGAAGTACTTTTTATTTGAACTATCAAAGTTTTTTGATGTAAAGAAAAAATCCTCAATTTGTTTTATTACTTTATCTTTAAATTCTTGAATTGTAAAACTAGTTACTGCAAAACTTGTAATTCCAATCTCAGAAAAATATTCTTCTACAACAAATTGAGCAATAGAATCCTTAGGATAAACAATTTGATAGTCATTATGATCGATGTCAGGTTTTGCTAACATATTTATGATATCCTCATCTGTTTTTTCTTCTAATACCGAGTATTCTGTATCCTTACAAAGCACATAAACCAAAACTCCTCCCTTAATGGTATTCATTATTCGAGCGAGTCTCATTGTCCCTGGAATTTTTTCCGTTGTTTTTACGGGTAGGAACGCTATGTCAATTTTCCCTTCATCAAGAAATGGCAGTATTTCATTCGCTGTAAAAAATGAATCTACCCCCTCATCTATTTCTTGGTTATATGTTTTAATTGGTTTGAGACTCTTTTCTCTTCCATTTAATCCAAAAAATTGAATTTTATTGATCATCAAAGGTTCATTGCTGTCAGTTCCTTCCAACGTGTCTTTCACCAAGGTATTTATTATTGGGGATGCCCAATAACATCGGCCAAATGCACATTTTATTTTGTTCTGTTCTCCATTTTCCTGTTCCACATCAAGGTTTAAAATCTCACGCAATTTTTCATACGTTTCAGTTTTTATTCCAGTCAGTTTCCCTTTTTCAATTGCAGATAGGGTTGAACTACTTAGAAATGGTTTCCCTGACTTCTTTGTGCCTGATAGTAATGATACTCTTGCAAGAGTATATTTAAGCTGCTGTCTTTTCAGCTTTATAGTCTCTTTTAAACTTTCCGAAATTTCCATGTTTTTTTTTACAAATATACTAAATTGAAACATAGTGTTGCAAGAATTAGCATATTTTTATTACCAATTACACTTTACTTGATGGAAATAGAGCAATTTAGCTTTGCTACCCCTTCAGAACCAAACTTGTCAATGGTTTTTACATCCGGCTAAATTCTTTTAGGAACAAAGGATATCGTAATCGGTGAGCTCATTTAGTTTTTCAAGGGAGCGTTCATCTCTTTCTTGAAGCTGTTTGAGACAATAGCTATATTATCAACGTTTTTGTCTTTACCCCAGAATATATTGCAACTGAACATTATCGCGCTTTTTAACTATAAACGGAATTCTTCTTTTCATCTGCAGGCGAGATCCAATTCTTAACTAGTTTGTTTTCATTTAGTTATTTTATCAAATTGATTAAATCAAGTATAGATGCAAACAAAAGTAGAAATTACTTGACATTTCTATTTTTTATGTTTATCTTTACACCCCATTTGTTGCTGTTCTTTTTTAGTATATGACCACTGTTTTTAATAATGGTCCACCGTACACTAAAAAAAGAATTATGAAAATAAAATTACAAACCGTCATCATTAACTATCCGGATTCCCCTTATGCGAATCATGCCTCTGCCAGTATCGGTAATTATACTATGAAATTGTCTGTCACTACAGCGAATAGTTGCAGTAATTTCAAGATGCTGTCAATTACAATTTATTCCAAGCCTCAGGCAAATTTCGAAAGCGCTGCCATACGCTGCCAGTTTATGCCGATTCAGTTTATCGAATACAGCCAGGCTAAAGGCGGTGCTTCCATTGTTACGTGGTTATGTAATTTTTGCTATCCTGGTTCGGGGGCAAGCAATACCTTAATACTCCAGAATCTATCGCATATATTCACAACAACAGGAATTTTCTACGTTTCACCGACCGCGACCAATATTAGTGTTTGCAATGATTTGATCCTTAAACCTGTAACTAAAAATACTACACATACTGCTCAATTTGCGGCTGCTACTGGCTGTATAGGAAACCCAACCCATTTTACCGATGGATCGATACCCAGCAGCGTAACATTGATTGCATGGGAATGGAATTTTGTAGATACCGGAACGATCACCGTGCTGAATCCATGCCATACCTACACAACTTCAGGAAATTATGATGTCAAGTTAAAAGTGATGAACTTGGGTGGCTGCCAGGCTTCCATTATTCAGCGGGTATTTGCGTGCTCTAATCCACTTGCTTATTATACCTTCATCAACTTCTTCTGCCCGGCAGGCACGGTATTATTCCAGGTTCAATTTCACCTGAATTTATGAAAAATAAAGTCGTCATTTATAATTAAAACCTATGAATTCAACTATTCGTGGTCCATAAAGAATAAGGCAGGCATAACCTTGGAAATTATAACCTGCCTCAGCTCCAAAGAGTAAGGGACCTTTTTACAAATATACTTAATTATCGTGCATATACAAAGGCCCGCTATAAATAAATAACAAACAAACCAAATTAAATCAGAATGAGAAAACCATATACATATATTAATGTGGCTACCAATGGAAAGAGCAGGTCTAAGGGTTCTCAGAGCTTTGCAGGCAACTTGTTCCATGGTGGCCATTTGACCAGTGGAGCTTATCGCTCTTTGGCAGATTTCTCAAAAAATTTCATGACCCCAGCTTATGAAAGTAGATTTCAAACGGGTATTGATAAATGTGACTCTCACCATGGAGAATGGATCCAATTGGTGATCGTTATCTTAGGCGAACTAATAAAAGTACTTGTAACTTGTTCTTGCTCTATGTTCAAAAGTCTGGCACTCTTTATTCCCGATTCTAGCGGATTAGTAAAAGTTATTCCACATGATAGATTAAAGAGTAAAACCGCCGCAGAACTTACACTTAAAAAATTAGGAAAAGCAGGTTTAGGCGGAACCCTTTTCGTTTGGGATAACATACCATTACGCATCGGTTGTGGAAGCTCAACTTCCAATCTCATAGCAGTAATACGGGCCGTCGCGAATGCATGTGGTTATATTCTCGATCCGGCAATAATTGCAACGATTGCCGTTGAGGCTGAAAAGTATTCCGATTCCACGATGTTTAACGAGGTTGTTTTGTTTGCCTTCCAGAAAGGTGAAGTTCTTGAAGTTTTCGGACCCAAGGTACCTGAAATGAAAATTTTAGGGATCAACACAGATTCCCGCGGAATTGAGACAAACCTCATGAGGAGGCCAGTATACTCTAAAAAAGAGTTGTATGATTTTCAAGAAATTCTGAGTCTGTTCAGACATGGGATGAAAATAAGCAGCTCTGAATATATTGCTCGCGCAGCAACCTGGAGTGCCTTAATAAACCAGAGATACCATCCCAAGAGGCATTTCGATGACCTGATAAAAATCATTGAAGACCAGATTGCTTTGGGTTTGCAGATCAGCCACTCTGGTTCGGTTTTGGGTTTGATTTTCAATTCCAAAGATCCGGAATTAACCACCAAAATGAACCACGCCATTGAACGTCTTAAAGCAATGGGAATCAACTCCTACCGGACCTTTAATGTTTAATTTAACAATGAATCCTGGTTGGCCAACAATCCAACCAGGATTTTTAAACAAATTCAAAAATTTACCGTCATGAAAACACAGAATATTGTAGATGCACTGATCCTGCCTAAGATATTTCAGCTTCAGAAAAATTGGTTTTGCCTGGCCTTTTCTGTAATGAAAATTTTACCGGCAAATTATATTATTGAACAGGCAGAGAAAAATAGAGAATTAAAGAAAGGGATGATTGTTTTGGAAACAAGTTCGGGTACTCTTGCACTGGGTTTGGCATTAGTCTGCTGGTTAAAGGGATATAAATTGTACATTGTTGGGGACCCCGCAATCGATTTACTCTTGAGAATCAGGCTTGAACTTTTAGGCGCAACCGTGGTAATTGTAAAACATGCAAAAGGAGAAGGAGGAATTCAGCAAGCAAGGATGGAAAAAATAGCTGAGCTTCAGGAAAAACTTCCAAACTATTATTGGCCTTGCCAATACAATAATATTAACAATGCCAGGTCTTACGATATTATTGGTCAGCTGATTGATCAAAGGATTGGTAAATGTGACATCCTGGTCGGCCCTACCGGTAGTGGTGGTTCTTTGTCAGGAACCACCAACTCATTAAGAAGCAGGTCTTACGATGTCAGTGCGATAGCCGTGGATACGTTCGGATCCGTATTGTTTGGACTTAAGAACAAAAAAAGACTGTTAAGAGGACTCGGCAACAGCCTTATTCCCGGGAATCTTGACCATAAAGCGATTGATGAGGTCAACTGGGTCACAGCGAGCGAAGCTTTTACGGCCACGAGAATTCTTTATCAGAAGCATGCATTATTTATGGGCGCAACAAGTGGTGCTTCCTTTATGGTTTCAGCATATTATGCCAAAACCAATCCTGATAAAACAGTTGTCTCGATCTTCCCTGATGAAGGGTATCGCTATCAATCCACGGTCTATAACAAAGCTTGGCTTAAAAAAAATGATGTTTACACTGAAAGGATTCCCGATTTGCCGAATTTAGTCTCAAATCCGTTGGATATGGATAAGGTTTGGTCCCGTTTTTTATGGTCGAGACGCGACAGAAATGATTTTGATTTAATTAAAAAAGAAAAATAAACATGGAAAAACTTTTAATTTTTATCGAAAGCAACACCACTGGCACGGGATTGTTGTTTTTGAAAAAAGCAAAGCAATTAGGCTTTGCTGTAAAACTGTTTGCAGGTTCGAAAGAGTTTTATCATTTTCCCAAGTATATCGAGGTGGTCGAAATTGATACAACCTCAATAGAAACAATTTGTGCTAGCATCAATGCACTTTCAAAGCAATACCAGGTGGTTGGTGTTACATCTACTTCCGAATATTTTTTGGAAACAGTTGCCCAAGTTGCTAAAATCATGGGGCTTCCGGGTGCTGAACCAAGGATTGTAGCGCTGTGCCGAAATAAATTCTTCCTAAGGGAAAAACTTCTTGAAACCAGATTTCTTACGCCAAAATTCTTAAAAGTCAATTCTTTAAAGAACTTGGCACTTGAAAGGAACACTCCACAATTTCCGGTTGTTGCCAAACCAGTCGCAGGTTCGGGTAGCGTAGGTGTAAAATATTGTTCAGATAAGGCAGAATTAGACGAACATATCAGAAATCTTTTAGCAGAACCAATGAATGAGAGGAGACTTGAATCTTCAAAGGATGTTCTAATTGAGGAATACATTGAAGGTCGAGAATTTTCGGCAGAGATATTCAATGGAGAAATAATCGGCATAACCAAAAAGCATCTTAGTCTTCTTCCTTATTTTATTGAAACCGGTCATGATTTTCCGGCCAAACTCAACCATTATGAGCTGTGCACAATTAAACGGGACTTATCGATCCTGATCAACATATTGAACCTGACCTGGGGCCCGCTCCATATTGAATTTCGCTTGAATGAAGGAGGATTGTATATCATTGAGATCAATCATCGGTTAGCGGGAGGATATATCCCCAGGCTGATTCATTATGCTTATAATCTTGATTTGATCGAAAAAGTCATAAACAACGTCACAGGTCTTCAGGTTGAGACCCCGGTAAACCACACGGTGAACTCGAGCATACGATTCATAGTTGCTCACTCTGGGGGGATCCTTCAAAATCCATATACTTCCGAGGAGATGGCGAACCTTTTAAATGTTGAGGAGGTAGTTTTTTACAAGGAGAAAGGAGAGCATATAGAAGTTCACGGAGATTTTCGTGATCGCATAGGGCATCTTATTGTAAATACTGAACCCTCGAATCCTGAATCACCTATTGATGAAATAATTGATAAGATTCTGTTAAAAACAAATGGGGATTCGCTTAACATCTGTTTAGTAAGTGAGGGAAAACTGGTAAACAAAAACTTAAATCTACATTCATATGGAAAATACCGGAAGAATAAAAAAGGGGCTGGATCCCATGATTTTAAAACATTTGTTCAATAACACCCTTAGGGAATACATTAGCAGTGAGCTTGACTATCTGATAAAGATAGACCAGGCTCATCTGCTCATGCTTAACAAGCAGGGTATAATTGTCACTGAAAAAGCAAAAAGTATCCTTATGGAGCTTATTTCCTTATCACACAACAATTTCCAGGCACTTGAAAACAGAAAAAATACCCGAGGAGCTTTTATTCTATATGAGGATTTTCTTATTGAGAAACTGGGTGCGGAATTTGGTGGCGTATTACAGACTGGCAGGTCCAGAAATGATTTAAAAGCGACAATTATTCTCATGAGGTTAAGGCCAGAATATTATAAACTATTGAATAGTTGTACTCATTTACTCCAGACGATTGGTAAAAAAGCAGCCTTGTATAAAAAGGTGATCATGCCAGTATATACAAATTATCAAGCCGCTATGCCAATTACTTACGGTCATTACTTGTTGGGAATTGGGTTTGCCATTGAACGAGACTGTAAAAAGATCTTACAACTTTCTGATGAATTAAATGTTTGTCCTTTGGGTGCCTCCGCAGCAGGAGGCACCTCCTTTAATTTGGACTGTATCTATACAGCAAGGCTACTTGGGTTTGAAAAAGCAGTCCAAAATTCAATTGATGCGGTGGCTTCACGTGATACGATATTAACCCTTCTGTCATTTTTGTCGATCAGCGGATGCACGCTTTCAAGAATTGCCAGTGACTTTTTAATATGGAGTACAAATGAATTTGGTTTTTTTCAATTGCCTGATGAAATTGTCGGCTCAAGTTCAGTCATGCCCAATAAAAGAAACCCATTTATCTTGGAACATATCCAAGGCAAAGGCAGCAAAATTGCTGGTTATTTAATGGAAGCTTTATCGGCCTCAAATAAAACCATATTTAGTAATTCTATATCTTCCGGGACAGAGGCCATGAACAGTGTTTGGAACGCATTAAACGAAATGATTGCAGCAATTGAATTACTTGATCTGTTTATTGAAAAGGCCACACCGGTAAAAGAGAGAATGTACGAATCAGTGAAGAGTGGCTTTACATTCGCCACTGAATTCGCTAATCAATTGGTAAGAAAACTGCAAATTTCTTTTCGCCATGCCCATCATATTGTTGGCTCGATGATTACTGATTCTGAAGGGAATTTTTCGATTTTCATGAAGCAATATTCCGAATACATAAATTCACACCTGAGTCAACCTATTAATGATCCAGATATTGCTGATATTGTGAGGAAAACAGAATATGGTGGCGGGCCCGGAGATAAATCAATAGAAAAGCAAATAAAAGAGTTCAATCAAGGATTAAAAGCAATAAAAAGACAAAAATCCATAGTTTATAAAAAATGGATCGAGTCAAATACCACTTTGACAAACGAAATAAAAGTTTTCCTTACAGCCTAAAGCATTAAAAATAAGCATTATGAAAAAAGTAGTATATTTCTTCTGTTATAACAGAAATTTTGATCCAGTTGCATCATCTGTATTCGATTATTTGATGGAGTATTATTCTTTACAAGCACTGCCTGGGTATTTTGATGATTACAATATTTTCTTTTACACCAAAGAAGGGTTGTATTTTGAACTTGTAAGAACAAAACAATTGATCTATGATGATTATATTCATTATCTCCCGATGTTAAATCAACTGTACCATGACTATGATTATTCCGGCTTAATAAACTGGCATGAAGGTGGAGGGGGCGAAGAGAAACTCTTTACAGCCCATACCACAGGAGATCCTGTGAGTGGAAATTACGGGAATACAGATTCTGTTTTTCTAAGAAAAATATTAAACTCCATAGAAAATCAAAGACGCAAATATCAGCTGGAAGAGTTTAAAACATTCATTGAGGCAACCCATTGGTCAGGTATTCCGGCACAACAAAATCCAGAGTTACTTATAAAGTTTAGGGTACCATTATTTGATATAGAGATTGGCAGCGTTGCTGGAAGCTGGGAAAATCAAAATGCTATTCAAGTACTGGCAGAAGCACTGCTAAATTTAAATAATGAGGATCTTGCTTTACAACCTATTCTCTGTATAGGGGGGATGCACTTTGTTCAACTCTTTTCCGAATCAATTTTAAATGAAGCGATACCAATTGGGGTCAGCCATATTCTTTCAAATAGGTTTCTGGAAAAAGGATTATATAATGAAGAAGGATGTAAAATTAAAATTGAAAACTGTATCCGATCAATACATGGAGGCATTAAAGCAATTGTATACCACGATAGCCTCAAAGCTAATTATAAAAATAAATTTCGAATAATAGCTGAAAAACAAAACATACCATTGATAAATAAAAATATATTGAAAGACCCGCAAAGGTTTAAAGAAATCATTGAAATATTCCCAAAGTGTTTATGAGATAATGTACAAAATGTCCTAAGTCCTTAATCTTCGAGGGGTTCATAAAACGGTGTTAAATAGGTTCAAAGACATGTGTGCCAACTTTTCCACTGTATTTTTCAAGCCAAATTCCGAATTGAACCTTGAACACCGGGAATTATATTTGAAGAACCGGTACTCGCTCATCCGCCAGCTTAAATATTCTTTAAAAAATGAGAATTCCATCGATATGGCGCTGCTGTTGAACGGGATCCCGCTGCTTACGATGGAACTGAAAAATCAGCTCACGGGCCAGGATTTCAGGAATTCCGAAATGCAGTACCGCCGAGACAGGGACCCGAAGGAGCCTCTGCTGGGCTTTAAACGGCTGCTGGCCCACTTCTGCGTGGATAATGATGTGGTGACGATGACTTCCCGCCTCATGGGTGAGGATA
>Ga0172370_10007102_pt1 | contig 13821 bp, 14 predicted proteins | sample LakKiv5m_FD_114538 | JGI IMG/M metagenome (GOLD analysis project Ga0172370, IMG submission 114538) | Freshwater microbial communities from Kabuno Bay, South-Kivu, Congo - kab_022012_11.5m | ecosystem: Environmental > Aquatic > Freshwater > Lake | place: Democratic Republic of the Congo...
AATTTTTCGGAAATTAAAAATTTTCTTAAAACCATCGGCTCGAACCGCCGCTTTGCGGCGGGAAAATTGGCGATTGATTTCAAAAACCCCTGGCATTTCCTTGCGGAAATGCCTGCCGAAGCGAGGCGCGAAGCGCCGAGCGAGGCTAATTCCTCCGCAAATAAACTTTGGTGGACCTACGGGGAATTGAACCCCGACCTAGCGCATGCCATGCGCTCGTTTTGCCGTTAAACTATAGGCCCGAGTTAGAATTTAGAATCCTCTATTCGTCAAAATCAACAAGCTATTATATAATTTTACCAATGAGATTTAAAGACCGCGCCGATGCCGGTCGACAGCTGGCCCACTTGCTGGAGGAAAAACTGAAAATCCACAATAGGTCAAATTATGTTGTTGTTTCGCTTTTGCGAGGCGGAGTTATTGTCGGTCAGGAAATATCCGAAATACTATCAATCAAACATCTCCCGTTAGTTGTGACTAAAATCTCAGCTCCATTTGAGTCGGAGTTGGCAATCGGGGCGCTGTGCTATTCAACTCGTTGGCTGGATCTTCAATCAATTAAACAATTGGGCATTACTGACCAACAGTTACAAGAAATGGTGGAATTGGCACAGAAAAAATTCAACCAGTATTTAAATCAATATCCTCTTTCGGAGCCAATCTATCAGTCAATAAAAAATAAAACCACCATTCTCACCGATGACGGGGTTGCCACCGGCGCAACAATCAGGGCGGCATATCAATTTCTCAAAAAACAGCATCCTAAAAAAATAATTCTGGCAATCCCTGCTGCACCATCCGATTTTTACGCTTCGGAATTTGATCGCGTTTTTATTCTCACAGTCAGTTCCCAATATCATGCAGTGTCACAATTTTACGAAGATTTTCCCCAAATCGACAACCAAGAAATCAAACAGTTATTTAGATGTATTGGCATTTAATATTCTTTTGACGTCTTCTGGCGTTACCGCTTCTGGATCAACAAAACCATAGTTTAATCTTCCAGTCCTTTCATCAATTTTAACATCAAGTTCAGTTATTTTATTGAACTCGTTCACTAAAACAACCGCTTCTTTTATTGATAATGCTCCATTTGCAACGTCCAACGGAATAGTTCCCAATCTACCACTACAGAGATGACCAAAACCAGTTGGGGTTTTGTCAATTTTCTCAAAAGATTCTTTTAAACCAGGAAAAAGTTCTCCATTTTTTCCCAAATATCCATCAGGAATGTTTTGGGGAGGCGAGGTCCGCTCTGGTTGCATAATGTCTTTTCATTATATAATAATATAATTAAACTGTTTACTCAATCAATCCCTTTTCTTCCTCCGACGCGATCACCTGGAAACCGACATGGGACTGGCCGGCAAAGAAAAGCCCTTGACCAATCCCGGCCGAAAGCAGATAATGTTTTTCTCCTCCAGTCAGATAAAAAGTATCACTAATGCGCTCAACTGCGGCCGATGATTGTTTAAGGATTATCTGCAAACTGGAGTTGGTGATAATTGCCTTGCCTTCGTCGGTCGCCAGAAAATCTTCCACGTCTTGAGTGATGGTCGTTAACCCAAGTAAATATTTGCGCGCCCGCTTGGCAAAACTATACAGATATGCCCCCGAGTCTTTGTGTTTGATCAAATACCACGCCTCATCGACGATCAAAACACGCCTTCTTTTATCTCGGCGCACTGTATTCCATATATAATCCAAGACAACATACATCGCCACCGGCCGCAAATTCTCTTCCAGGTCGCGGATCCCGAAAACCGTAAACGGATTTTTAATGTCAAAATTGGACTGCTGATTAAATATCCCGGCCGCCGAGCCCTGGACAAACTTATCAAACCGGTCGGCCAACTCTTTGGCTTCCGGCGTCTCCATCCCCAGTAAAATTTTATATAAATCTTCCAAAAGCGGCGCCTCCTGTTTAAAGGTTTCAACATCCTGAGTGATGCCTTTTTCCCGATAAGTCAAAACCAGCGCCCGATCAAGCAAAGCATCTTGCGCCGGAGTAACCTCACCCAAAATAACCCGCATCAGCGAGTGCAAATCTAAAATTTTATTGGAAAGCTCGTCCGGCTCAACGTTGGTTTTGGGAAGATCAAAGGGATTGATTTTATACTTGGAGTCGGCGCTAAATTCAACAAACTCCCCCCCCATTGACTGACTGAGCTTTTGGTACTCATTTTCTGGATCAATGATAATCACATTCACATCCATCATTAACAAACGCAACGCCTCCAGTTTAACAAAAAAACTTTTTCCGCCGCCCGACTTCCCCAAAATCACCGAGTTGGCATTTTCCAAAGTAAACCGATCAAAAATGATTAAGCTGCCGTCGTGTTGATTAATTCCATACAAAATACCCTCGTTTTTCGTAAGGGAGGCGGTTGAAAAAGGAAAGGTGGTTGCAAGCGACGTGGAGTCCATATTTCTCCACACTGCCAGCTTGTCATAAAACATTGGAAGGGTCGATTTAAACCCCTCCTCCATCTCAAGAGTTGCCTGTTTGGCAATAATTAAAAGAGAGGATAGGGTTGAATCGACTTCTTTGGTAATCCGGGTTAACTCTTCTTTTGATTCGGCCGGAATGGTGATATACAATCCAAACTGAAAAAATCGTTCCGCCCCCTTGGCCAGTTCGGCCTGAAGAGTAAGCGCGTCATCAAGGGCAACCTGAACGGTCGGGTCAACCACTCGCCCCGCCTTAATGTCATTTTCAATAGTCGCTTCCATCTCGGCAATTTTACGCCTTAATTCGTCCAGCACGGTTTTGGCTTCTGTCGGATAAATATACATTGAAAGATAGAGGGGGTGATCAAAGGTGATCAGGGAATATAACCAGTTGGCGGAAACATAACGCGGGTAACCCACCACATAAAGTGTCCGATAGTAACGATCATCAATTTTCAGATGGTTAAAGTCCACTTCCACGAACGAAGGAGCGATCAGGTCTTTTAAAGATACCGCTCCTTGTGCCATAACATTGGCCACGTTAAGGGAAGAATTGGTGTTTGGTGATGTCTTTTTTTGGCCGAACATATTTTTAGTTTGTCAAAACAACGTCGGTATAACTGTCAACCGGCGCCAGCTGGCGACCGATGGCCGACGGATTATAGAGATTTAAAAATAAATCAGTCAATTCTTGCTTCTGCAATATTGTCGCTCTCAATCCAATCTTTGCCAAAAGTCGAAGCAGGTGGTCGCGTTTTGGGTAAAGTGAGGTTTTTGCCCTAACGATTACATATTCCTTATTTAAGTTGCCGCTATTAACCCCACCCACTCCTAATTCAAGAGGTGAGAAAGGAATAATAAAAAAGAAGCGCTTTTCCAGTACGCTGTTTTTTTTAATGATATTTTTAATAAATTCTCGATAGCTTGTTAGGCGCGTTTTAATCAATTCTTCCCGACTTTGAGTAATTCTGCTATTAATATAGTCAACATATGAGGAAACGTCCATTTTTTTGGACAAAATTAATACCTGGATTGGAAAAGACAAGGAATTCATCAAGCCTGCATATGCGTAAATTAGCGATGATTGTTCATCGGTCGAAAGCAGCCAAAAATTGACTGCCCCCACCTCGATCACGACGGCGGCTGAATTGTCTTTCATTAAAAGAATATCGTCTTTGATTGCCTCTATTTCAATAAAGTTTTGGGTGGATGATTTGATGGGAGAAGTGGGCTTTTGGATCGTCATAGTGATTTATAATAATTCTTTAGAATAAAATTCAAACGGTTGAGACCGGGCGGCCTCGATCTTTATTTTTATTGTATCAAAAAAATATAGACCATTAGCGTCCTTCATTTCAAAATGATACTCGCCAGGCATCAACGGATTGTAGGTGGCAAAAACTCCATGAGGATTGGTTTTTAACAAACGAACCACATTCCCGGCCTGATCTTTGATATAAATCAAAATTCCCGGCAAGGGAATTTGTCGGTTGTTTTTAACGCTCCCCAAAAGAAAAGGTTGACGACTTGTTGACGTTGGCGGCAGATTGGGCGCCACGGCGGCCGGGTCTTGATGAGAAACAGGAGGGGCCTGCCTGGAAAGAGATTTTGCCCCGTTTGGATAAAGGGCGGCGGTTGGTTGAGCCACCAATTGATGGATCTGTTGGCGATTTTGATTGATCTGACCGGCAGGCTGCTTCTTGTTTAAGTAAAATGACAGTTTTTCTTGAGTTTGCACCTGCGCTATTATTTTGTGCGGATCAACTACAAAAAACAAATTTTCCAGAAAATAAAGCGGTTGATTTGACTTATGATAAACATATTGAGTGGGAGAATTAAGCCTTTTGGCAAAATTGCGCACCCAAACATCAAGAGGCCGTTCGTTGATCGGCACAAAAGCCAGAGCCACCCCGATCCCGCCACATAATAATGCCAAGAGAATGTTTAAGAGCGGAATGGGGAAAATTTTAAAGATAACAAAGGCCAGAGGCATAAAAATCACAAGATAAATGAACTGGCGCAAAGTCATAAAGCCGATCAGCTTAAATTCAAAAGAAGTGATTTGGCGTGGAATCGGATGTTGCTCCATAGAATTAGTATAAAGTAGAAAGGATTAAGTATAAAGAAGAAATTATTATCTGTATGTCACTGGTTTTTCTTTTTGGGGAAGAATCAAACTCATCCGGCGCTCTTTCTTTGATATCCGCTCAACATAGGTTTTGATTTTGCTGCCAATCTTGAGATCTTCATCACCCGTTAATTTACTGATATGAATCAAGCCTTCCACTCCGGGCTCAAGTCGAACAAAATATCCATATTTTTCTCGGCGAACTACTTCTCCTTCAATTTCTTTGTCTTTGGGGTATTTTTCCTCGATTTTTTCCCAAGGGTCATGTTGAAGTCTTTTTAAAGACAGATTGAGTTTTAGGTCGGCGGCGTTTTTTTCAACCACCATTACCTTTAGTGTGTCGCCGACCTTGGCATAGTGGGAAGCATTGCTTACTTTTTCCCAAGAAATCTCGGAAATGTGAATCAAGCCCTCCACCCCCTCAACTTCGCAAAAAATCCCAAACTCTGAAGCTCCTAATACTTTAGCTTCATATGCTTCTCCTATATTTATTTTTTCGAAGCGGCCGCTTAATTCTTTTTGGGAAATTTTAAAAACTGCGGCTTTCTGGGAAACCACCAACCGGTTTTTTTCCCGATCAACCTCCAATATTTTCACCTTAATTTTTTGGCCGACAAGTTTCTCAGGAGAATTAAGATAGTTTTCCACCAGCTGAATTTTAGGAATCACACCCCTAATCCCCATAAAATCAACAAATAACCCCCCTTTACCATATTCTCCACAAACAACATCAACATCCTCTTCATTCTCTTTTTTCTGTCTTAATATTTCCCATTTTCCCTGGTCAAAAAATTTCTGCATCGAAACAACCGGATAACCATCTTTGGATTCTTCAGAAATAATCTTGACGGTTAATTTTCCGCCGACCTTCAGATAAGGCAGATAGGTTGAAACTTCTTTAACCTCTCTGTTGCCTAAAGCCGCATAGGCTTTGGAGCCGATATCAAATAAGATTCCTTTTTTTGAAAGGGAGATAATGGTCGCGGGAATTTCATTACCTTTTTTAACTGTTTCAATTTTGGTAGATTTTAACAGGGTGTCCATTAGATTGGACGCGGCGTTTTTGTTTGGCATTTGACAAATATCCTCCTATCTTAAATGTCAGATAAATAATATAACACATATCTTCCTAAAAACAATGCTATAGTGTATCAAGGTCTTTTTTGATTTTATTATTCAACTCCAACACCACACCAATTTCGCCTTCCTCGCCTTGGGGAAATTGTCTGATCATGGTAGTAATTATTTGAGTATGTTTTGCATTTGCCAGTCTCAGACGAGCAATAAATTCTTGAGGGAAGGCAACTCCTTGTTTCTTTGAGTTTTTGACCAATGGAGTAATCCGTTCAAAATACTTTTCTCCCTTGGAAAGAGTGGTCACTGCCAATTTGGTTTTCCCTTTCTTCAATAATAAATCCGCCATAACCAGGCGCTTATCTGAATAAAGCAAATAAAGCTGGGCTTTTTTGTAATAATCGCGGGTGATTAAATCGTTAAATTTGTCCCGAATCGCTTTAATAATATAGAAGGGGTGGTCGGGTAAGATTCCCGGATAAGGCAAAGTGTAACCTACTTCGGCTTGATTGATGGTAATGGTTTGAGATTGAACAAAAAAAGCAGAGACGGCAAACAGTACCACAAAACATAAACCAATCCAGACAACCGGCAAGTGCGATTTCATTAGAGTATGATATCAAAAATCCAACCAAAAAACAACCAGGCACTAAAATTGTGCCTGGTTGAGTTATTGCTATAACCATTATTTAACCATACGCTTAAGGCTTTTGCCAGCAGTAAAACCCGGGGTTTTAGTTGCCGCAATTTGAATCTCTGCGCCGGTTTGAGGATTGCGACCTTTACGGGCTGCTCTTTTTCTAACCATGAAAGTTCCAAAGCCGGTAACAACAACCTTTTCTCCTCTTTTCAGAGCGTCGGTCATTGATGTAAAAACCGCCCCTACCGCATCCTTTGCGGCCTTAGCCGTCAGGCCAGCTTTTTTAGCAACCTGAGCAACAAGATCAGCTTTAGTCATTTTTTTTCACCTCCCTTCATCGTCATCATGATAGGGAGTTTTTGGCCTCTTGTCAATCTATATTAAAACTATCTTATTGTAACAATCTATATCATTTTAGGGCCTTGCTGTCTGACGAATCAAATCTTGGTTGTCGTTTCAAAGCGAAATTCACGAATTACGGTAATCTTAATTTGACCCGGGAAGACGTTGAACTTCTGTTCAAGCTCTTCTTTAATTTTTGCCGCCAATATGGTTGTCTCGTCATCGCTGATCTCGGCTGATGATACTATAACTCTAAGTTCTCGTCCGGCCTGAAGAGCAAAGGCTTCTTTAACTCCTTTTTTAGTTTTTGCCGCCTCTTCAATGGTTTTAATCCTTTTAAGATATTCCTCGAAGTCTTCATGGCGCGCCCCGGGCCGACCTCCGGAAACGGCGTCGGCGATATAAACAATCACACCCTCAACGCCGACAAAAGTTGTATCTTCGTGGTGAGAAGCCACGGCGTCGACGACTTTTTGGGGAAAACGGTATTTTTTTAACAACTCCACACCCAGATCAACGTGGGAACCCTCCTTGTCGGTGATAACTTTACCAATATCATGCAATAAACACCCGAGCTTTACCACATTAACATCGGCGCCCAGTTCATGGGCGATGGCAACGCCGATTCGAGTTTCCTCAAGAGTATGGACGATCATATTTTGACCGTAGGAATAGCGATAACGGAAACGCCCAAGCAGTTTAATAATTTCCGCCGGCAGGTTAAATATTCCTACTTTATGTGCCAGTTCCTCACCTGCCTTAAAGATGGTTTTTTCAACCTCTTCTTTTGCTCTGCGAACAATTTCTTCAATTCGCTGCGGTTGGATTCGGCCGTCTTTGATTAATTTTTCCAGGGACAGACGGGCAATTTCTCGCCGAACCGCATCAAAGGAAGACAGTCTAATTATTCCGTCTTCTTCAAGATCAACATCCACGCCGGTGGCGACCTCAAAGGCTCGGATATTGCGCCCATCCTTGCCAATAATCCGACCTTTATAATCATTATTGGGCAGATTGACAACCGAAAGCGTATATTCCGCCACCGTATCGGTGGCTCCATAGCGCATTGCATCGATTAAAATTTCCTTAGCTTTTTCATCCGCGGTCTGCTTAATTGTCTCTTCGCTTTGTTTAATTTGTTTGGCTATGTCTGCCTTCAGCTTTTCCTCCCAACTCTGCAACAATAGATTTTTTGCTTGATCTTTGGTCATCTGGGCTACTTTTTCCAGTTTTTGCAAAATTAAATCGCGCTTATCCTCCCAGTCTCTTTTTATTCCCTGAGTCACCCCTCTGTCTTTATCCAGTTGGGCTTTTTCGCGGCTAAGTTGGCCCTCGCGATTTTCCAGTTGCTGTTCTTTTTTTGCCAGACGTTTTTCCGCTTCCATCGACTCGGAAAGAATCTTGCGCGCCTCTCGCTCGGCCTCTTGCTTGACGCGGACAGCTTCTTCGTCGGCCCGCAAAACAATCTCTTTGGCTTCTTGAGTTGCTTTTAGTTGTTCTTCTTCTTTTTGTTTGCGTAAAAAGAAGAGTTTTTTTATCAGATCTTGGAACATGTTTTTAGTGATGAAGACAACCAATATCAATTACGCCCGCTTATTGCGCTCGGTATAAAAATTATAGCCAGGAATGGTGCTGTAAGATAAAAAACATATGATAAGAGTGGACGATTTTAATTGTCTGTCTTCAACAATTAATAATAATTATATTCTACTCCTCTTTATTGTTTTTGGCAACCCCAACTAGGTCGTTACAGATTTTTTTTGCAATATCATAATCAAAACCCCGAGACAACAACCATTGAATTGCCTTCCTCCGGCCAATCGCAACCGGAAGTTTTTTTATTCTAGCAAACCGACCTTGTAGAAATCGTCTTGCCGCGTTCTCCTCGATTATAGGATGATCAGTCAGATAGGAACTAACCAGGTCGTCGCTTATTCCCAATCGCCTTAATTCATACCTGATCGCTCGTTCTCCCTTTGGCTTTCCTGCAATTCGGCTTTCCACCAACCACCTGACAAATTCTGTGTCATTAATCAACCTTTCTTTTTCCAGTTGGCCAATCGCCTGCCAAATCAAATCGTCTGAACCGCGTCGTTTTTTAACTTTTTTGATTAAATAATCGGTGATTTCTTTTTTGCTGCGCGGACGAAATTTTAAGAAATAATAGGCAGAGTTAAGAAGAGAGGTTAAATCAATTGGTTGAGTCATTTTTTAGATCCTCCTCTTATTTTTTCCCCGTCGCTTTTTCCATTACTTCTTTGGTTAGTTGATTTTTTAGCTTTTCGTCTTTTTCCAAAACCTCCTTCGCCTGCTCTTTGCCTTGCCCCAGCATTTTTTCACCAAACCTTAAAAAAGCTCCGCTTTTTGTGATTAAACCAACCGAAACGGCCGTGTCAATCAATCCTTCCTCGCGATCTATCCCCCTTGAATTGATTGTTAACTGGGCTTCTTTAAACGGCGGAGCCACTTTATTTTTGACAATTTTCACTCGGATGCGCGAACCATATACTTCGTTATTTTTTTTGAGTGTTTCAATTTTGCGAACATCCATCCGCACCGAAGCATAAAATTTCATCGCCAGCCCGCCGGGAGTAGTTTCCGGGTTGCCAAATATGATTCCTATTTTTAATCGCAACTGGTTGGTAAATGCCAAGGTTGTTTTTGACTTTGAAATTACCCCGGTTAATTTTCTGAGCGCCTGAGACATTAGTCTCGCTTGAAGCCCCATCTGTGAATCGCCCATTTCTCCTTCAATCTCGGCACGGGGAACCAGCGCGGCAATTGAGTCAACCACCACCAAATCAACCCCGCCCGAGCGAATTAAAGTTTCAACGATCTCCAGGGCCTGCTCGCCGGTGTCGGGCTGAGATACTAACAAATCCTCAAGTTTTACTCCTAAAGTTTTTGCCCAAACCGGATCCAGTGCATGCTCAGCATCAATAAAGGCGGCTACCCCGCCTGTCTTTTGAGTTTCGGCAATTAACGATAAACAAATCGTGGTTTTTCCTGAAGCCTCGGGCCCAAAAATCTCAATAATTCGCCCCTTAGGAATACCACCAACGCCAAGCGCTACATCAAGCGGCAGAATTCCGGTTTTTATTACGTCAACCAGAGCGGTTGGTCCTTGACCCAAACGCATAATTGCACCTCGGCCAAACTGTTTTTGAATTTGTTCAATTGCTAAAGAAACCGCTTGGTTTTTTTGTTTGTCCTCGTTTTTCATATAAAAATGAAATTGTTAATCGTGCGGTTATTATTGTGGCAAAGTTTTTTGTGTTTTGCAACCGACTATAAACAACATTTTAAAACAGATAGATTAAACCAACAATCACCGCACCCCACAAAAAAATGGTAATTATCAAGGGAACGTCTGTGGTAATGATTTTTTCGGGACGCTCCCCCTCTGCCCGCTCATACAGCAATTGGGCGTAGCGAGTAATCCCGTAAACTACCAGCGGGATGGTAACCATCATCCACTTTCTTGCTTCGAAGTCCGGATAAAGATTAACAAACAATCTGGTAAGGGAGGTGGTTACCTGCGGAGGGCGCTCAATATAGGTATAGGTGGCATAAGCGATGATAGTGGCGGTGGCAAAGGTATAGGTTAAAAAATCAAGAAAATGTTTATTATAACGCACCAAAGATTCCCGAGTATCTTTCCCCCCCACATCCATTTCCGCCTGACGCTTAATGGCGGCCATAAAAAGCGAAATAAAAAAAATGGTTAAAAACAACCAAATGGGAATATGATAGCCCGATGCCACCTCGCCCGCCAGAGTGCGGATCATAAAAGAAAAGGAGATGGCAAAAATGTCGACTACCGGGAATCTCTTAAGATAGAGGGAGTAAAAAAAATGAAGAAGAACAAAGGCCAACGCCAAAAAAAACAGTGATCGGGAAAACAATAAAGTAATCAAAAGCGAGGAAAATGTGAGAACAAAGAGAATAAATGTGGCCTGGGGGATGGTGATCTTTCCCGAAGCAACCGGCCGACTGCGCTTAATCGGATGTTTCCGGTCATAATTAAAATCAATAATATCGTTAAGGACATATGAGGTAGAAGACAACAGACAAAAAATTAAGAAGGCAGAGAGGCTTTTTGACGCTAACTCCAAATTAAAAAGTTTGCCGGAAAAAATTATGGCAGTAAAAATCACTAGGTTTTTAATCCATTGATTGACCCGAAGTAAACGCAGATATAATACAATCTTCCCCTTTTCCATTGGTTTTATTATACATTATTTCTAGGTTCAAACTATACTCAGTCTATGCTCGGTGGTTAAAATTTCGGTTGGTTTTTGCTAAAATTTGATATGACAGCGGCAACTACAATTAAACCCATGCTAATTGTTCCCGCTCTCGTTGAACAACCCACTTGGGGCGGCAAATATATTGTTAAATATAAAAACTGGCAAGATCGACAAGAGTATGAAAATAAAAAAATCGGTCAAAGCTATGAACTTTACGGGCAGTCGACGTTGTTGGCAGACAACGGAAAAACCACTCTTCTTTCCGAACTCGTCAGCCGCAACCCAAAAGCAGTTCTTGGTGGCAAAATTTATGAACGGTTCGGAAGAATGCCGCTTTTGATTAAATTTACCCAGGCTTTGGGAAATTCGTTTCAGTTGCATATAAAACCTAATGTTAAACATTTCCATTGGCAGTCCAAACCCGAATCGTGGTATTTTTTTGAAACTGGTTTTATCAGCTGCGGGATCAGACCAAACATTGACCTTGGCGATTATAAAAAAATCTGTTTGGCAATCGACCAAAAAATGAGGGGTTTAGGCCAACAAATTGTTACACAAAAAATAAACGTCTCGGAGGCAAGATTAATTTCCAAGAAACTTGTCGGGGAGTTTAACCCTTGGCAATTTGTTAATGTCGGGCGGGTGGAAAAAGAAACAACGATTGATTTAAGCGCCGGCGGCATTCACCACTCATGGGAAGAAAACAGAAAAATCAACCCCGACGGAAATATTATATATGAAGTCCAGTTGGATGTGGCTGACGTCAACAGTACAATCCGCAGTTTTGATCAGGGAAAAATCAATAAAGACGGGTCTATTCGTTCATTAAACATTGATGATTATTTTCAATTTGTTGACTGTGATTTTAAAAGAAACGATTTTTCCCGGCTGGCCAAAAAACCAAGGAACAATCAAATTTTTAATACCCCATATTATTGTCTGGATAAAATTGTTGTGAATAAAAAAATGACCGACTACACCGATCGTTCCTTTGTTCATTTGTTTGTTAAAAACGGAGCGGTCGATATTATTACCCAAAACGGAAAAGTCAGCCTGACAAGGGGCCATAGCTGTTTTTTGCCGGAAAGCGTAATCAAATACCAAGTTTTAAACCTGCAAACGGTTCCGTCAATCCTTTTGAAAACATATGTTTGTATTGGTGGTTAGTTTTTACCAATAAAGTGATTTGCAATTATTAGTTATTTAAAAATATGAAAATTGATTTTTCTCTTGTTTCCTGTCATTATGCCGCCCGCACCAATGAAAAAATGCGTGAAGTTTTAATGGATCCGGCGGGGGTGGGTCCGGCCATCCATTATTATATGATCCGCGGCGGGCGCCACCAAAAAAATATTACGATTTGGGAGCCGGGAACAATTAGCGGAGAATACATCAAGACCTATGGTCATTATCATGTGGGGGAACTTGATGAAAATTACTGGGTTGTTTTTGGTCGGGGCGTGGCGCTGATGCAAAAATTGTCCGTTGACAAAAACGGAAAAATGGTGGCCGATCGGGTTGGGGAGTTTAAAGCAGTAGTTGTAAAGGAAGGGAACCGGCTTTATATGCCGCCGGGATATGGACATTTGTTGGTAAACGTTGGATCCACTTATTTTGTGACCGCCGATGACAGTCTGGTTAATTTTGGAAAAAAAGACGAGGCCAGTTTACCCGGCCACGCCGACTACGAGTTGGTCAAAAAAACTCGGGGGTTTGCTTATTATGTAGTAGAACATGGGGGAAAGCCGGCTCTTGTCAAAAATCCTCTATTTAAAGAGGTGCAAAAAATCGATCTTGGCGGATTACCGTTGATCAACAACGCAACTTGTTTACCAAGCTTAACCGCAAAATTTATCCCTCGATCATAAGGATAAGTCATTTCCAAATTGGCAAGATAGAAATTCCTAACCTGCGTAATCATCTTTGGTTTGTTTCTGGGAAATTCGCGATCAAACAACGGCTGGGCAAGGGGAGTTTTGGAATAATAAAAGTTATAAATTTCCGCCGGGAATTGGGGGTTAATTTTTTTAAGGTATGGTAGATAAAAATCCAGCGCTCTTTGAGCATCAAGCCTCCAGAGAGGCGAACCATAATCCATATAATTACCCACATACAAAATATTGTGGTTGTTATAATTCTTTTTGTCAATAAAGTTGGTGTGCTGAATCAAACCCATAATTGGCAGTTGCGGATCACAAACGTTAACCCAGTAGGCGTTATCAAACAAGGGTTTTTTTGTTTCCAGGATTAGATTGGTCGCCGCCAAATATTTAATTTTTTTCAAGCGGTTAATATGGTCGGCCGAAAAAAGGTTCCCCACTAAAGGAATGAGGGCCGGCGCGGGCAAAGTCGAAACAACCACGTCTCCCACCAGCGTTTGTTTTTTTCCTTTTTCTCGGCAAACGACATGAAATTGGTTGTGTTTTTTGACAACTGAAATCGCCGCACACTCCTTTTTAATCTTCACTCCCCGCCTTCCTACCGCCTTTTCCAAGTAATCAACCAGCGCCTGAAATCCACCCTCAATATAACCAAGCGTTTTTGTGCGTTTTTTGATCCTTGCCCAAATAAAAGCCGCCAAAATATTTTCTGCATATTTACCGAATTTTTTCCGGAAGAGCTCCCGCCACAATACTTCCCATACCCGCTTTCCCATCGTCGACCGCAAAAACCGTGCGGCGCTTTGCTTTTCGCAAAAAGAACCAAATGGTAAAATTTTTAAAAGAGCCACCACTGCGCCGCTTCGAATTTTTTCAGGAAATGAAAGGAGGGGAAAGTTTAAGAAATCTTGCGGTGTATCTACGGGGAATGTGCGGTAATTGTCGTTAACCTTATAAAGTGAAACTGTTTCTGGACCGCGGAAAAAAACGCCGCCAAGACCGATTTCTTGAAGAAACAGTAAGACATCTTGGTCGTTTGCAAATAAATGATGGTAG
>Ga0172370_10007104_pt1 | contig 13821 bp, 13 predicted proteins | sample LakKiv5m_FD_114538 | JGI IMG/M metagenome (GOLD analysis project Ga0172370, IMG submission 114538) | Freshwater microbial communities from Kabuno Bay, South-Kivu, Congo - kab_022012_11.5m | ecosystem: Environmental > Aquatic > Freshwater > Lake | place: Democratic Republic of the Congo...
ACAAAAAGAATCCGAAACAGGTGTTTCACAGACCCTCACCAACCTCGGTGTTTCAAAAGAGCAACTTCAAACCATTAACCTTGAGGTAAAAAATGAATCGGGATTTATGTTCTGGATGGGTATCATCATCCCCACTCTTATTCCCGCGCTCCTTATTCTTGCTATCTTTTGGTTTATGTTTAAGCAGGCGCAAAAGAGCACCAACCAAGCAATGTTTTTTGGAAAATCAAATGTAAAACTTTCTGCCCCCAATGCAAAAGACAAAGTCACATTTAAAGATGTCGCCGGGCTCGATGAACCAAAAGAGGAGTTAAAAGAGGTAGTAGATTTCTTAAAGTTCCCTAAAAAGTATGTGGATATAGGGGCACGTATTCCCCGCGGTATTCTCCTTGTGGGGCCCCCAGGAACAGGAAAAACACTCCTTGCGCGTGCTGTTGCGGGTGAAGCGAACGTCCCCTTCTTCCATATCTCTGGATCAGAATTTGTTGAACTTTTTGTGGGTGTTGGAGCATCACGCGTCCGCGATGCCTTTCTCACTGCCAAAAAGGCTGCCCCGGCTATTATCTTTATTGACGAGATAGATGCTATCGGTAGAGAACGTGGCGCAGGACTCGGAGGAGGAAATGATGAACGAGAACAAACACTCAACCAAATCCTTGTTGAGATGGATGGATTTGAACGTGAAACACAGGTTATTATCATCGCCGCAACAAATCGACCTGATATTCTCGATTCTGCGCTCCTTCGCCCAGGACGTTTTGATCGCCGCGTCCTCTTAGATCTCCCTGACGTGCGGGAACGGGATGCTATTCTTCATCTTCATGCGAATAATAAACATCTCGAAAAAACAATCTCCTTACGTAAAATTGCAGAACGCACACCAGGATTTTCTGGCGCTGATCTCGCAAACCTTATTAACGAAGCAACCCTTTATACAGCACGTACCAACAGGAAGATGGTTACAGAGGCTGACATCCTTAATTCCATCGACAAAGTACTTCTCGGCCCAGAACGCAAGTCACGCGTTATCTCCCCCAAGGAAAAACAAATCACAGCATATCATGAGGCTGGTCACGCGCTCGTATCCTCCGTTATTCCAGAAGCAGATCCGGTACATAAAGTTACGATTGTTGCTCGCGGACGCGCAGGAGGATACACCTTGAAACTCCCCTCTGAGGAGACAAATCTCAAAACAAAAAAACAATTTCTCGCAGATCTTGCTGTGGCAATCGGTGGCTATGCATCTGAAAAACTCATTTTCGGCGATGTAAGTACGGGGTCTTCAAACGACCTTAAAGAGGCAACGGGGCTTGCTCGCCTGGTTGTCACTCGTTATGGCATGAGCGATGCCTTTGGGCCTATTACCTTCGGTAAACCACAAGAACTTCTCTTCCTCGGACGTGAGCTCACTTCTGAACAAAATTATTCAGAAAAAACAGCCGGCAAAATAGATGACGAAGTGCACAAACTAATGCAACAAGCCTTTAAAAACGCAGAGCTTATTGTACGAAAATATCGTAAAGCACTCGATATGATTGCCGACACCTTAATACAAGAAGAAACTCTTGAACGCGACGCGTTTGAACGCCTCTTAGAACTCAGTGGAGTAAAAATAAAAAGACAGGAATCCTCCCCTGTTCAGTAATCCGCTGTTTTTTATAAAAATAAGGACACGGAACCTCTGATTACCTATTTGCAGAAAAGGCCTTTTTTTGATTAAGTAATTATATCCGTTCATAGCTCAGCTGGTTAGAGCACGGAGCTTATAAAAACAAGTGAAGAATCTTAAAAGTATGCGTCCGCCTATAGCTCAGCTGGTTAGAGCACGGAGCTTATATCTCCGCGGTCCTAGGTTCGAATCCTAGTAGGCGGACACATATTTGTAGGACTTCTGAATGCAGTTTTTATATCAAAGATATATCTCCGCGATCTAAGGATTCGAACCCTGGTGAGCGGACAACGCATACAGAAAGATGCGTGAAGTCTGCCTACGGCAGACAGGTGTTTAAACAGCAGTCCTGTCTCAATAATTCTTTTTAATACGGAGGCGTCGCATAGTGGCCTAGTGCGCACGCTTGGAAAGCGTGTGAGGGGAAACCCTCCGAGAGTTCGAATCTCTCCGCCTCCGCCAAAATTGAAAATCGGAATTGGAAGCCGAATGATAGCAAAAATTGCTAAAGCTCTCAGTGTTTCTGCTGAGGACTTATTGAAATAATTATGAATATCAAAATTTTTAAAGGTGATTTTTTGAAATAGGCCAACAACAAGGTCAAATTTATAAATCAAACGGAATGAATTTTGATAAAGTCAAAATTGATCCTATTCTTTATAAAAATCAGCTCGAAATCTATAGAAAACATTATCCCGATTTGCTGGAAGAGTTTCGAGGAATGGCTAGGAGTGGAAATTTTGACGAAAAAAAGCTAATTTATAATTTCATAACCAACGAAATTTATTACTACAGCAATGAATTTGGACTAGGGAAAGCATGCACAATTTTTGGCTATAAGACCAAAGGAAATCTTTTCGTTGGTAGAAATTATGATTGGTTACCTAAAACCGAAAAATTATTCCAAGTATATAAATCAATCAATCCCTTAAGATTTTCTTTTGTTGCTACGACAGATGGCGCATATGGAGCAGAAGCTGGTTTAAATACTAAGAATTGGTTTTATAATGTTGATGACGCAATAAATGACAAAGGATTATTTATTGGTTTGACTTTTGCCTTTGCAGATCAATGGTCTTATGGGATTTCTTGTATCCATATGACAAAGCTCATTGCTGAAACTTGCGAAACGGTAGAAGATGCGATAAAAGTTTTCGAAAAGGTTCCTCTCTGTTGTCCCAAAAATTTCTTTATCGCCGATAAAAACGGAGATATGGTTGTAGTTGAACATACTTCAAAGAAATTCAAGGTCATTTATCCCAAAGACGATATTTTGATTCACACTAATCACTATGTTGAGAATGAATTAGCCAAAGACGATACAGTATTAAAACGAGTTCCATTTCATAATACCTACATTCGGTACTATGAAACTTTGCAAAAAATAAATCTTGAGAAAAACAAATTTGATGTAAATAGTCCTATTAAAATTTTAGGTAGACCTGGAAGTTATACTTGCCAAAATTTCCCCGGCATTAAAACTATTTGGACGCTAGCACTCGACATGACAAATCGGAAGTATAAAATTTATTGGGATGTTTCGGAGGACAGAAAGGAGGCAGAGTTAGACATCTAAAAAGGATTTGCCGCCAGACACCGCCAAAATTAAAATGAATCGAAGACTAATTATCGATAGTAACCTAGAGGAACGTGCCGCAAAAGCGCAAAACCCCCTTTTGTTGTGTCCAAAGGAGATTTTGAGTAAACAAGTTTTGGTACCAGTACGATACTGGTCTTTTGACGATCAGTTACATCAAGGACAAATTGTAGCTCATCAAAAACTTGTGAAAGATATTATTCAAGTCTTCGAAGTAATAGAAAGAGAGAAATTCCCTGTTCAAAGCGTCATACCAGCATCTGATCCGCGTTTCAGATGGAATGATGAGACAATGATGGATCACAACAACACCTCATGTTTTAATTACCGCGCAATTGCAGGAACCACCACACTCTCCTACCATGCCTCAGGATGCGCCATTGATATCAATCCGCGCTTAAATCCCTATATTAACAAACAAGGTATTATAAATCCCGCTGGAGCAACATATAATCACAACACCCCGGGAACTATCACACAAAACTCTTTTCTTGTTGCTCGCTTTGATTCACTTGGTTGGGAATGGGGCGGAAGATGGAAAAAGTCTAAAGACTGGCAACACTTTCAAAAAACTCTGCAATAGTAGCTCGCGAGACACACCCCTTCCTCACCCGTTCGGATTCCCAGCGGTATCCTCACTCTCTCCTCCGGCGCTTCGTTGTCAACCCAACTCATTCCGATTCGGGGTTGACAACACCCTGCTCCGCGCCGGAGGAATGGTTCGGAAGAGATATGTCTTGCGATCCATAAAACACAAAACCACCATGGTAAAATTTCATCAAACCATATAAAAATGCCACGTTGTGTGGCGATTTTGTGGTGAGCTAGTCGAACCATTTTATTGTTGGAATCTATGCGTTCAATTTTTTATAAATCTGGTAGGCTACCATTGCACCGTTTATCGCGCGATGCACCTCTGGCTCCTCAGGGACCCCAAGAAATTTAGCAACAGCACTTTGCCTAAAATGCCTAAGCCCCTTATCTCTTAACTTTCCAATAGCGTCACTCATTACATCAAATCTGTGATAGTCCATACGATTTTCCACTCCGGTCTCGCCGAATGCATTAGACATAAAGCCCCAATCGAACGTCATGTTCCAAGCCCAGAAAACACTTTCCTTTGTAAGCGCCGCGTATTTCTCCATAGCCTCTTTAAGAGAAACAGCATTCTTCCAATCCTCTTCTCTATACCCGTTCACTTCGAGCGCCTTAGGATTAGCGAGGTGTATTCGCATAGGTCTCACCTTAACATCAAGAGTATTGATAATCTTAAGAGAAGTTGGGTCAAAAAGAACAAGCCCTATCTCGATAATTTCATGATGTGCCTCTGGCTTCATTACTTCATGCTCGTCAGCTCTCCATACGATACAATCAAGCCCTGTTGTTTCGATGTCCGTCATCGCGATAGGCAACTCGAAAAAATGCTGAGCCATATAATCTCCCTCTCCGTTTGTATTCATGGTGCTTTTCATACTGTACATCACTATACCAAATTAACAAGTTTTGCGAAAATTTGTTTTCATCAAGAAACCATGCTTTATTTATTACGATCCTTGAAAACGTGCGGGAGGCAATCATGAAGAAAAAATATGCGATACAAAAATCCGATATACGCGGCAAAGGGCTTTTCGCGATTTCTAAAATAGCAAAACACGAGATTATTTTCATCCCAAAAGGCACCGTAACTACCACAGAACGATATTCAAAGTCACACTCAAAAACAGGACAACATATGTTGGCCATTGGTCCGCGTACGTGGCTTAAAACAAACAAAAACGACCCCCTGTGGCATCTCAACCATTCGTGTGAACCCAATGCTTACGTCTGTGGATTTAAAATAATCGTAGCGATAAAAGATATTTTCCCTGGCGAAGAAATAACGATTGATTATTCTTTCACAGAGGAAGATCCTTTCTGGGAACTCGATCGTCAGTGCCAATGTGGTTCACTAAGATGCCGAATCCGCATACGCAGCATCGCCCATCTTCCTCAAGAATTAAGGACAGCGCAAAAAAAATATATTCCAGATTGGCTTCAGAAATATACATAAACAAAAACCGCCCAATGAAGGCGGTTTTTATCTATCACACGACCACTCCAGTGCGCGTTCCATAAATAGGCCCATGAAAATCCGCCGCAAGACGAACAATGCCCGCACGCATATATCCACGACCATAAGAAACAACAGGAACACTATCTCCATCAGTCATATATGCACCAAGCTGAAAAGCACTGCTCCCGTTTCCCTCCCAATCATTCATAATCTGATTTGTCTCCTCCATATGAGTAATGGAATATACGAGCTGATCCTCTATAGAAAAACCTCTTTCGTGCATATAAGATGGATCTGATTGTATCGTCTTTAAATATTCCCTTGGGCTCCTGCCCGCCTCTAGTTGTTTTCTTCCATTGATGTTCTCGCCCACACCTTCTCTTGGAATATTAGGTAAATACTCAATAAGAAGCACGTTCCACCCATAACCATCTGCGAGAAGTTGTCGTTTAGTTTTTCCACCATGATTTTGCACAGAAAATTCCTGTGGGTAATAAAGGAGAAGATCGTTTGTGTCCGCCTCGACAAATCCATCCCACACCCAAACAGGTTTATCACCATCAAGCTCAATAGGCTCATCTGGATCATCTGGGGTTCTTTTGGTTGCCAAAAGAGCGCCCTCTCTTAGATGTGTAAGAAGCACCTGTTTATATTTTTCAATAAGTACACCGAGACGCATGCCAACAGGCACAAGAAGAAGTTTCACAAAACCCTCTCCCGCCTTTTTGGTAAACATCTCCTCCTGATCTTTAATTTTTTTTTCAATATCTTCATAGGCTGGGATAGGGTATTCCTTCCCATCAATACCCACGAACCCAAGATCATCTTTTCCAAGAAGTTGACCAACCACCCCGGTTCTAAAAAGAATATTTTTCTGTAAATCGTACTGAGCCTTAAGCTGCAGGAGCTCAGACAGTGGTGTATTTCCCAATGTTGATTCTTGTGCCATATAGCTATATGATACTGTGAAACAGAAGACAAGACAATATGAATATTCTTGCCATAGAGACAAGTTGCGATGAGACCTCAATTGCACTTCTTAGTGCGAAAGGAAATAACCCTCCCTCATTTGTCATACATGCAAATCTTATTTCATCACAAATAAAAATCCATCGACCCTTTGGAGGCGTAGTTCCTAATTTAGCAAAAAGGGAACACCTCAAAAATCTTCCGATTCTTTTAAAACGTTTGGCGAAACGGCGAAGACAAGAGATTAAGACCCTTATGAAAAACATAGATATAGTTGCAGTCACTGTTGGACCTGGCCTCGAACCAGCATTGTGGACAGGTATCAATTTCGCAAAGGAACTCGCTAAAGAATATAAAAAACCACTTTTGGGCGCCAACCACCTCGAGGGCCATCTCTATAGTTTTTTGTTATCGAAAAAAACACAAGACCAAAAATCAAAAATCGCCTTTCCTGCAATCGGCTTAATAGTAAGTGGCGGACACACCATGCTTCTTCTTATGACGTCGCTCACGAAATGGAAAAAAATTGGCGAGACACGAGATGACGCCGTTGGTGAGGCGTATGACAAGGTGGCTCGCATGCTAGAACTTCCCTATCCAGGAGGACCCGAAGTAGAACGTGCTGCAAAAACGGGTAATCCCGCATCAATACAATTTCCCCGCCCCATGCTTGATCAAAAAAATTACGACTTTAGCTTCTCTGGGCTCAAAACATCTGTACTCTACTACCTTCGAGATAATGTCTCCTCGAACAAAGAAAATATTGCTGCATCGTTCCAAGCTGCCGCCATCGAGACACTTATAGGAAAAACAGTGCGCGCTCTAAAAGAATTTAATGCAAAGATGGTGCTTATTGGTGGAGGTGTCGCCGCAAACAAATCTCTCACAAACGCACTCAAAAAAGCGTGTAAGGAAGAAGGGGTCGCGTTTATTCCCCCCTCACGCGATGTTATCACTGACAATGCGGCAATGATTGGGGCCGGCGCATATATTAACACCCTTCAAAAAAAGAAACGCCGCATTATTGCCCAATCGAATTTAACACTCTAAAATAAAGTGACATGCCACGGGAATTAGAGAAAAGTTACGACCCAAATCTACACGAAAAAGCAATATACAAACTCTGGGAGGAGTCTGGGTATTTTAATCCAAATAATCTCCCCAATCAATCGGGTGCCCCCTATACAATCATAATGCCTCCCCCAAACGTGACGGGAGTATTACATGTGGGACATGCGCTTTTCGTAACGATCCAAGATATTCTCATCCGTTTTAAACGCATGCAAGGAATGCGCGCGCTGTGGCTCCCAGGCACCGACCACGCCGCCATCGCTACTCAATCAAAAGTAGAAAAAATATTAGAAAAAGAAGAAGGAAAACGTAAACAAGATTTAGGGCGTGAAGCCTTTTTAAAACGGGTAGAAGGTTTTGCGCAAACAAGCCATGATACCATTGTAGATCAGCTCAAATTTATGGGTGCCTCGTGTGACTGGAGTCGCGAGGCGTATACACTAGATGAGAAGCGAAGTCGTGCTGTTCGCACCGCCTTCAAGAGAATGTATGATTTAGGTTTAATTTATCGTGGCAATCGTGTTGTGAACTGGGATGTAAAAGGACAAACTACCATCTCTGATGATGAAGTAGTCCACATAGAACGACCAGCAAAACTCTACACATTTCGTTATAGCAAAGATTTTCCTATTGCTATCTCAACCACTCGTCCCGAAACAAAAGTTGGTGACACCGCAGTTGCTGTACATCCCGACGACGAACGATACGCGCGCTACGTAGGAAAGGAATATGCGCTTGAATTCTGTGGAGTACCCCTCACTCTAAAAATCATCGCTGATAAAAGTGTGGAAAAAGATTTCGGTACAGGGGCGCTTGGCGTCACCCCCGCCCACAGTATAATAGACGCGGAAATCGCGGAACGTCACCAACTCTCCTTCAGACAAGTTATCGATGAACGAGGTCGGATGATGGTAGGCAAAGGAAACATACTAAACAAAAAAACCGCTGAAGCGCGAGAGGTTATTGTCGAGTGGCTTAGACAGGAAGAATTGTTGGAAACAGAGGAGGACACGCAACAAAATGTTGCCACAGCAGAACGCACGGGTGGTATCATTGAACCACTTCCAAAACTTCAGTGGTTTATTGATGTAAATAAGGAATTTGAGCTTAAGAAAGATACAAGTGGAATATTGCCTCCCGGAACAAAAAAAACCAGTCTCAAACAACTTACAGAACTAGCGGTAAGACCTGGTTTAATTGAAATAATTCCGGCACACTTTTCTAAAACATATTTTCACTGGACGCATAACCTGCGCGATTGGTGTATCAGCCGACAAATTTGGTATGGGCACAGAATCCCTGTTTGGTATAAGGGCAACGAACTCTACTGCGATGTTATCGCGCCACAGGGCGAGGGCTGGGAACAAGATTCCGACACATTAGATACATGGTTCTCTTCTGGCTTGTGGACATTCTCAACCCTTGGATGGCCAGACGAGTCTGCTGCAGACCTTCTTACCTACCACCCTACCGACGTTTTGGAAACAGGTCATGATATTTTATCCTTCTGGGTAGCGCGCATGATATTAATGACTACCTGCTTGACAGGACAAATTCCTTTCAAAAAGGTTTTTTTGCATGGAATTGTTCGGGACGCAAACCGCCAAAAAATGTCAAAAAGCAAGGGTAATATTATTGACCCGCTCGAAGTTGGAAAAACATACGGCACCGATGCATTACGTTTTGCACTTATCTTCAATACCGCCCCAGGAACCGACATGGCGCTTGCGGAAGACAAAATAAAAGGAATGAAACACTTTGCAAACAAATTGTGGAATATTGCGCGTTTTGTCTTAAGCAATAGCATTAACGAAGTTGACATAACCATAAAACCAGAAGGCATTACTGATGCCGACAAAAACATTCTTACGAGCCTAGATGAAGCCATCTTCAAGACGACGAAACATCTTGATACCTTCCAGCTCCACGAAGCAGCACAAGAACTCTATCAGTTCACATGGCACACCTTCGCCGACATCTATATAGAGGCGAGCAAACCCCAACTCCAGAATGAAACACAAAAAGAAAATACACAAAAAATTCTTCTCTATTGTCTATCAACAACGCTAAAACTTCTCCACCCGTTTATGCCATTCGTCACAGAAATAATCCATCAACAACTCCCCCTTTCACAAAAAGAACAAACCTTGATGATAGAAAAGTGGCCTCTATAGTGTATAATTATTAAATGGTGCTTTTCATTTCTATTCTTCTAGGAAGCGCCCCTGCGCTAGGGTGGCTTTATTTTTATCTCAAAGAAGAGGTTCACCCGGAACCATGGTCAAAAATAACACGCACCTTTATCTCGGGTATCGCGATTGCCCCCATAGTGGTCATTTTGGAAACATATCTTTCAAAACCACTTGCTCCAAGTTTTGATCCTTCATGGGCGCTCTTCGTCTCATTTCTTATCGCGGCAGCCATTGAAGAGTGGTGTAAGTTTTTTGCCGCCTACCCCATGGAACACGACAAAGCAATGGATGCGCCCGTCGATGCAATGATCTACGCCATCACCGCAAGTCTTGGCTTCGCCACAGCTGAAAACATACTTCTTACGCTTCGAGAGGTGTACACCACACTCCCCCCCGTTTATTCGTTTGGATTCGCAAATATTTCCGTATTCTCTGGAGCTGTGGAAATCTTAAGTTTACGCTTCATAGGAGCCACACTTCTCCATACCCTAGCTACAGGCATCCTCGGTTATTACTGGGCTCTTACCATCAGAGACGGACACTACAGACATCTCATAAAAGGTTTTGCACTGGCTGTGAGTTTGCACACTTTTTTTAACTATCTTATAATATACTATGAGGGCGCAAGTTTTATCTACACGTCTTCAATTCTGCTCTTTTCCGCATTCTTTCTCCTCCAAGATTTTGAAACATTAAAACGTAAACCCCTTCCTATTAATCTGGAATAAATTTTAAAAAATATAGAGAACTTAAACGTTCTAAAACTTATGGATGAGCAAATGTACAATGAATCTTATAGTAACGAGTCGTATGAGGCTGTTCTTGCAAAAACAGGTTCTTCGCTTAGTCGTGGTGTGCGTCGCCAGGCCTCCGCGGAATTAAATGAAAATACCGTCGATTCAACCGATTCGGATGAAGAAGGTCAGCTCACAGTAGATGTTTTCCAGGATGATCAAAATATTTATATTCAATCAACTATCGCGGGCATTGACGAGGATGATCTCGATGTAAGCATTACAAACGATATGGTTACCATAAAAGGCGCCCGCAAGAAGACAACCAGTATTGCATCAGACCAATATTTTTATCGTGAAATCTTTTGGGGCAATTTTTCAAGGAGTATTATTCTCCCCGAACAAATTGATTCTGACTCTGCCATCGCTGATTTTAAAAATGGCATTCTTACCATCAAACTCCCCAAAAAAGCAGCAAAAGGAGAACGTAAATTAAAAATCAAGCGTAGTTAACCCCCCACAAAAACACATGCACGCCTCCTGTAAGGAGGTTTTGTATTTTGAAACCAAAGGAGCTTGACCTATAGGCTGAAGAATGCTACATTAAAGCATCATGACAGAACATATCGAGGATAAAACATTATACGAATTGGGCTTCCTTATTAATGGAGAGCTTACAGAAGATGAGGCTCGTGAGGTAAAAAAGTCCCTTGAGGATCTTCTTGGTAAGCATGGAACTATCTCCGAACAAGGAGAGCTTGCGATGTATAACCTTGCCTACAAAATAGCAAAAAGAAAAACAGCATATTTTTCTTGGATTCGCTTCGAAATCACTGCGGATCATATATCTGATATAAAAGAAGGGCTTCGCTACACAAAAAACCTTGTGCGCACCCTTATCCTTAAATTGAATAAAAAACATCTCGAACAGGAAACCTACCAGACCAAAAGATCCGCGGAATATGCAAGGAATAAGGAGGAATCAAAAGCAATCACAGAGAGTTCTTCTCCTAAAAAAGAAGAGAGCGTTAGTTCGGTTCCCTTCGGCTCAGCGCAGGACAAGCCACCTACAACAGGTGATGTAGATATTCAAGAGCTCGATAAAAGACTCGCTGAAATTCTTTAACTATGAATCTTAATAAGGTTATCCTCATAGGCAGACTTACAAGCGACCCGGAACTTCGCACTACCCCAAGCGGGCAGTCGGTTGTTACCCTTTCTCTCGCAACCAATCGTATCTGGTACGATCAGAATAAGCAAAAAAAGGAGGAAACAGAGTTCCACACGGTAGTCGTATGGGGAAAGCAGGCAGAAACTACAAGCCAGTATTTGAAAAAAGGGTCCCTCGCATATGTTGAAGGACGGCTTCGTACCCGCTCGTGGCAAGACACAACAGGCAACAAGCGAAAGGCAACAGAAATTGTTTCAGAAAACATACAGTTTGGTCCACGTCCACAATACCAAAACGCAGGCCACACAGGAGGATCTCCAACACAAGAAAAAGAAATACATCAACCCACACAAGTGGAAGAGCTCCCCGTCATCGATATGGGTGATGATATAAAAAGCGAAGATTTACCTTTCTAAACTAAATATGTATACACCACCAACAGTAAACAAACAATGCTATTTTTGCTCGCAAAACACGGGTTATATTGATTACAAAGACACAAACACTATAAAGCGTTTTTTTTCGTTACAGTCAAAGATCTATAAGCCAAAAAAGACTGGTATCTGTGCCTCACACCAGCGAAGACTTGCTCTCGCAATCAAACGAGCTCGTTATATGGCGTTAGTCCCCTACACCCATCTCCACACAAAATAGAACCTACATATTGGGCGACGTTACTTACAAAAAACACGCTGTGAAACTACGTGTTTTTTGTTATCAAAAAAATTGACATCAAACAGTAAAAATGGCACGATAGCACCTAGGAACACAGCTCATTGAAAAACAGAAAGGAGCATTGTTACATGTTCAAAAATGACCCCGATGATCACAAATATGTTCAATTACCCGCCTCTCTTCGAAACACTCCCCTCTTCGATGCAGAAGGAAACGTATGGCGTATCGATGAGGAACGTAAAAAAAAATTCGATCTCTTTCCTAGAACAACTCTCACTCTCACGAGACATTCAGGCACAAAACCCTTCATAGATTCACAAGTGCGGGACTCCATACAGAAGACCATGCGTCTTTGGATAGAAAAATACGCGCTTCCCGAACTTACTAGAATGGCACCTCTCATGAATGCGTACCTGGAAGAATGCGCGCAAGAAGCGAAACGCCTGTGCACGAGAAAATTTCTTAATGCGTTAAGCACCGAGGGGGCGCAGTGTCTTGCAGAAATCATGAAAAATGTCTTGTCAGACATGGAGCGATTAGTTACTAAAAAAATATCACTCTCGGAAGAACTCGAACAACAGTCTCCAGATATTCTCCCCTACGGGACGAGATTTCATTGGAATCTAAAATCAGAAAACATCACGTATCAGATATTCTGTATAGAAACCCCTCCGCAACAAAGAACAATCAGTATCATGGATGAACTAAAACGCCTCGCGTTCCCGTGGATGTATTTCATAACCATCTTTCGTGATAAATCATTTTTGAGGCTCTATGTGTTTTACCGTAATGCCACCCTTACTAGCCTTGATGACATGCTTTGCCTTCCCAATCTTCCCAATATGCACACACGCACCCTTAAGTGTTGTCTGGGAGGAGGCTGTCCCCATCTCCTCATCAGAGATAAAAAATGGCCGGAAACATTGTTTACCTATTTTTGGGGAAGTTCGTTTTACGAAAGATCGCCCACCTATCTCGAATTCTATGAAGATGCTGCTAAAAAAATTCCAGAACTAAAAGATTTGGATACATGGGAAACAATGTCTACAGAAAATCCTTTCTTTGTACTGAGACTTCCGTGGAAAGAAATTTTCACTCTACGCACCTTCATCAATAAACGACTTCTCGAGTTTGGCATTACAACACAAATAGCCACCACGCAACAAGAAAACCACGATGCACAAAATGCGATAGAAAAACGTTACGCAACGGACTTTGGAAAAGACCTTGCAATACGTCTCCATACCCTCTGCGATACCTTGTCACCCGAAATCGACACAACACGTATTACCCGTGAACGCCTTACTGTGTTCCTTGGGGAGACTGAACGACACCTCGCAACAACACTTAGCGAGGTAGACACCTCCGTATCGGAAATACTATCGAATTCTATTGCACACATAATGGAAACTTATAAGGAAGAAAAATATTCATGATTCCCATATGGATCAACGACGATACAGCACCACGACCTGAAACCCCCTTTTACTATACTATCGCACAAAATGGAATCTTTATGTATAAAGGAAATCCTTTTTGGCACGCAGTCATTCCCCTTAATGGCATTAGTACCCTAAAGCCAGAGTCACCCGAATTCACATTTTTACTCCCAAAACTTCCCAAAAAAATGGTGTGTAGAATGGTTCGTTTTTTTGCCTCATTGTCACAGAAACATAACATGGAAGCGATC
>Ga0172370_10007105_pt1 | contig 13820 bp, 8 predicted proteins | sample LakKiv5m_FD_114538 | JGI IMG/M metagenome (GOLD analysis project Ga0172370, IMG submission 114538) | Freshwater microbial communities from Kabuno Bay, South-Kivu, Congo - kab_022012_11.5m | ecosystem: Environmental > Aquatic > Freshwater > Lake | place: Democratic Republic of the Congo...
GAACAGAATCTGGAGAAAAGGCGCACCGAAAGCCTAGAGGCCGCTGCGTGGCTGAAGGAAGAGCTGGTGACTGTTGAAAAGAAGCTCAGGAAGGCACAGGTTGCCCTGCTCGACTTTACCATAGATCATGGAATTGTCGATTCCAAGGACGGGGCCCTGGCCCAGGTTCTCGGAGTGCTTAACAAGAAGATGGAGGGGGCCATAAAGGCTCAAGAGGCGCGAGCGAAGGTTCAGGCCCTCGAGGAAGAAACTACATCACAAGAAGCCGGGGTGCTATTGCCCAAGGAAGTTGCTAATAATGAGTATATTGGAAGGCTTAAGCAGGATCTGGCCATGATGGAATCGGAGTACACCCAAATGCGGGGTCTCTATTCTCCAAGTTACCCTAAACTGAAAATGCTGAAGAAGAAAATCCAGTTTCTGACTGAGAGAATTGAGAACATGGAAAAGAACTTGGTTTCTACCGCTCTTTCGTCAGCGAAGAAGGAGGAAAGACTGCTGGAAGGTTCTTATGACTCTGCCAAGCGGGAAACTGGCCGAGTAAGATCGTTGGAAGCAGGGTATTCAGCACTGAAGAAAGATGTGGATACCAATACTGAATTTCAGGTAATTCTTTTGAAAGAATACAAGCAAATGGACATCCGAGCTCGGACTATTAGCAATGATATTAAGATGGTAGATCGACCTAGTTTGCCGAACAGCCCCTCTTGGCCGAAGAAGACGCTTTTTCTCCTCGTCGGCAGTCTGATCGGGCTCGTGTTGGGAATAGCAGCAGCTTTCATAACGGATCAAATAGACAATACCCTTCAGAGTCCTCGAGAAATTGATGCGAGTCTTGGAGCAAAGCGGCTAGGGGTTGTACCCGATGCGGCCAAATTGATCGGGGCCGGCAATGATGATTCGGTAGGCACGCCATACGAATTCCTCGCCTATGAATTGCCCAGATCTCCCATGTCTGATGCGATCAGGAATATCCAGACCTCGATCTTCCTAGCAAACCCCGAGCACCCAACCAAGTGCATGGCAGTGTCCAGCGCTACTCCCAGCGAGGGCAAGACCCTGATAGCAGTGTCCATAGCCACAGTGCTGGCTTCGGACAAGAGCAAGAGAGTAATCATTGTGGACGCGGATCTGAGGAAGCCCCGGATCCACCGCGTGTTCGGTCGAAGTGAACCAGGCCGAGGCTTCACTTCTATTTTTAACGGCGAGGAGGCAGACAAATCTAGTCTAATTCGCGCGTACGCGGGAGTACCTGGTCTATTCTATATAACCTCGGGTCCGGTACCGGATGATCCTGTCGCGATCCTACAGTCAGACCGGACAAAGCAGTTTTTCGCAGAGTTAAGAGATTCTTTCGATTATGTGGTCGTTGACTGTCCGCCCATCCTTGGATTTGCCGACACGTCACTTATTTCCTTGAATGTCGACGGACTGGTAATGGTTGCCAGGCAGGGCCACGTAGGCCGAGACGAATTGAGAGAAGCCATGGAGATCATATCCTCTACAAACGGGTGCCCCCTTCTTGGAGTGGTAATGAACAGGGCTTATGCTCCAGGAGCATCCAGATACGGATACCAATACCGCGGCCATTACTATTATTCGAGCCACTATCGGAAGTACTACTCTCGGACAGGGACTTAAGGAAACACTCTGTCGATTTAATTAAGCTATTGAAGTGGACGCCAGGGTGGGAAGCGCGGAGGTTCTCCACAAACTGACAGAGCAGAGGGCTACTATTTGCCTTGCAGGACGTTCGAAAGCTGGGCGAACTCGGTCACAGTTCTGACATACTGCTCCATGAAAATCCTTACGTCCCTAATGTACGTCTTCGGCACGTACAGGACATCATAGGCTTTGACCAAAATCGCCGATGACATATCGCCCACATCGAGAATCCTTTTCAAATCCAATCGTCGGCCTATAGGCTTTCCGTAGATGTTCCTGGATATGAGAATCACGCTGGTCATGTCGGCTGTATCTGTGATCTCGCCCCCTGCCAGGGAGATAGCGTGGAGCGCGGTGATGGGCTGGGTTATGTCATACGCGCCGGGGGTCTTAACTTCTCCTAATACATAAACCTTACGCGACTTGGCCTGTGCGAGCGCTACGGACGCGACAACATGCTCAAGCGGGCCAGCCCTGTATAGCCTGTTGATAGTATTCTCGACCTCTCTGACAGTATACCCGGCGGCAAGTATCCTATCCTTGAGAAGAGGCATGTCGATCGTGCCATCTGGATTTACCGTAAGCTGAAGCTGTTGGCCGCCTGTCAAAGTGGTTAGCGATTCCACCAACTTCTTTATCTTCTGGTAGAACTGGGTCACATGCACTGTCACCAACTTGTAATTCTTCATGTCACCCTTAATTTCTTCCTTGCTGAAGATATTGGAATCTATGTACTTGTCTTCAATTCGCTTGGCTAATTCTTCGCGCGTCAACCCCGCGGCCCTGATGTCTCCGATGGCCTGCAGCGTGATCATGCCGTCTGGGTTGATTATCGCGGTTTCATTAAGCTGCGGATCAAGAAAGAATTTTACTTGTATTTCGTCCAGGGTGTCCAACTTGAATGTGCCGGGGGGGACGCTCCATTCTGTCTGAAAAATTACACGAAGGAGGTCTTCAGGACCGAGGCGATAATTCCGACAAACAATGTCAAACGCCTCGGCAAGGTCGTGGATCTCTGGCGTTTTTTGCGGGCCAGGAGAGGGTCTGAAGGGAGAAGGAACAAGTCCGATGCACCCCGTTAGAAAAAAACTGAGGACACATATGACTCCAACCCCAAAAGCATGAGTTCGAATCTGACTCAGCTTCATTGCTAAACAACGATCCTTGACCAAAGATAAAGGCAGCCAAGAAATCTTTTATCACAATCATCGTGCAAATGTAAAGGCCAGATTGCTGAAAAGTTTAACTTTAAGTAAGTCTTATAACGCTTTGGTTTGTTGCAACGATCTGGTCGATTCCAAAACAGAACACTATTGCGTTCATCTGGACCGCATGTCTCTGCTATTACGACACTATTTACAAAGGCCTGGACTCCGCCTGCCCGTGATGGTATCCAGGTGGTAAACTGGCATTGAGACTAACATGAAGCTTCTTGGGCGCGATTAGAAACGTTGGTAAGGAATCATAGCGGACTATGACGACGGGTTGCACACATCACCATCTGCTGAAAGCCATGTTAACGGTGGGAGTCACCTTTCTTTTTTCGTACAATATGACGCTGGCCTCCAATGAAGGGGTCGATTTGTTCCGTCAGAAACGGGTGCTTAATGCGGCGCAAACCTTTCTTGAGGAAGGGAAACGTGAGCTGGCTCGCGGTGGTTATGTAAGATCAATAAGAGTTTTATCGCAAGCCATAAACAAGGGCGCTGATCCGGAAGCCTTCAAACTTCGCGGTCGAGCGTACGATTCTATTGGGGAGGACGAAAAGGCTGTCGCCGATTTCAGCTCGTACATAGGCGGCAGAGGCTCGGACCCGGAAGGGTACATTCTTCGTGGGGATGCCCACAATGCCCATCATGGCCACGAGAAAGCCTTGGCCGACTTCACCAAAGCCATCGAACTTGATCCTTCGTCCGGAGACGCATACCTGGGCCGCGGGATCGCTTACCTTAGCCTCGAAGAATATGAGCTTGCTATCAAGGAATTTCGTTTGGCCCTACAATATGATGCCGGCAATATCGACGCGCTGATTGATCTTGGGTTGGCTTCCATGTTTGCAAATAGGCCCGAGGACGCTAAAGGTTACTTTGAGAAAGCGCTGGAGGCCGAGCAAGACCCGAAATGGAAGGTCCGCATTACCGCATGGATGAGGGGCCTCGACCCTGGCGCGGCTTCAGAGAACCTCCGGGGGGGCCGGGATCAGGACAACTCAACGGACCAAGAAACGGAGCGCGCTGTCCAGGAGGCCCCTGTCGAAGGGGCGACAAGGCCGCTGCGACATCTGAAAAAACCATTTGCTGGACTGAAAAGCGCTCGGACCTCTTTGTCTGGAAGTTGGCAAGGAGCTTACATGGGCTCCAAGCTGAGAATGCAGTTTCAACAGACGGGGCGGAACATTAGCGGCATTCTACAGGTTCAGAGTCCGTCAGGCCACGAGAATGTTTATAATTTCATTGGAACTTTTGACCACGGGAAGGTAGTGGCTTCGCACCAGAGTGGGTCTAATTTCCGTGGAAGCCTGACTGATGAACGTCGGCTGGTTGGAATTTTGACTACCGCGGAGGGCGTTAAAATCCCTGTGGATTTCTCAGAAAACCAGTGAGCGCGCGTTGAGCCACACTTAATTACTTCCGATCTACCTGCCCTTGGTTCCACTCACTGACTCCTCTGGAAATTTGTCTGGGAACCGTTGTATCAAGAGTTCTGCCATCCGTCCGGCGACGAGTTCATTCCCATTATGCCTAAGATGTATCCCATCGGGCCAGAACAGGGGGGTGGTGCGACTACATAACGTATTTCGAAAGTTCACGAAATACGACTTGGACCGCAGCGCTTCTTCTAACGCGGCGTAGGTATTTCTGACGCTCTGCCTGAGAAGAGGGAATTTATCCGCATCGACAAATGTGGTTTTCTCGGCCTGTCTTACATTTTCCGGAGCCTTGCAATTTTCCACCCAGAGCATGGGCTGCCAAATCAACACGAATTTGGCGCCGTAGCAACTCACAACCCTGGAAACATGATCATAGCGTCTTGTGGTAAGTTCCACCATCTGCCGGAGTGTCTGCGAGTCAGGCTCCACCGTATCGCATAGCATACGAATCCTATCAATGAATTCGTTAGTGTAGGACGCATGTACAGCGGCGTTGATTGGCTTCAGCAGGCCGAACCAGCTCCTGTGATAGCTTTCTATAAATGCTTTTAGCCTTCGATATCCGATGTGGCCGACTGGCTGTCTGTACTCCGCGTATTGAAAAGCGTCGTTCGCTCCGTCATAAAAGATGACAATGTCGGGGGGCGGAGAATTCTCAATCAGCGCCTTCTCAAGGTATTTCGACTCCAGAACGCAATTGAATCCGTTTTCTCCCAGATTCAGAACAGTAAAGTGATACGGCTTAGCTCGCTCATTCAGGAACTTTGACAGAAAGGCGGGCAGAGTCTTGTTCTCATCAAGGTGCGCGTTACCTCGAACCGTGGAGCCGCCGAACATCCAGATAGTTCGGTTTAGCTGTGGGTTGTTGCAAATGCTATTAAAGGCCGGCGGGGGGTTGCGATCCAGCATCAAAAACAGAGCGTCAGGATCGTACCGGACAGGAACGTGGCTGAAAGCATGCCCATAGACCACATAGTTATGAAAGGTCATGGCCAGGAAGCTGAAAGCTTCGACGGCTAAAACAACAATCACTATGAATTTGAGACATTTCCACAGGGTTCGCAACGCGGTCATGAACACACTTTCTCCGCCACGATTGTATCAAATGGTCTGGAGGTTGCTCCTTCCCAATTCCGACAACGGCATGACGTTGGTCATTCCTGCAATGCTTTTTTAGCTGACAGATCCGTAGCCTTCTGAAGGTGCCTGTCGGCCTCTTCAATTCTGTTTTGACTCTTCAGAAGATTGCCCAAGCTTCGATGCGCGAATCCTAGGTCAGGGTCTCTCTCGATGGCTTGACGGAGCGAGCATTCAGCTTCTCGCAGATTCCCTTCTTTCGCGTAAGCGGACCCCCGCGATGCAAGGGCAACGGCATTAGTCGGCATCAGCTCCAGCGCCTTGTTATAATATTCAATAGACTCCGAGTAACGGCCGTTCCTGTAAAGCGCGGTCCCCAAATTCGTGAAAGCCTGAGAAGCGACACGAGATTCACTCTTGTAGAATTTTTCCGGAAACTGGCCAACGGTCTCTCTCCAGAATCGGATCTCGTCCCCCCATATTGACGCCCTCGTCGCTGTGGAAATCCCCATGAGTATAACCGCGCACAGAAAGAAGCCGACAATCCCGGCCTGCGCCACCGACCGCCGCTTCGGTTCCCGAACTGCGGACAGAGCCGCCACGACGCCGTCCAGGAGGAGAAGATAAATGCCCAACATTGGGAGCACAGCCCGATAGGCAAAAAAGGCGTACTGTGGCACCAACAGAGCCTCAGGAATCAGGTTGATAAGGAAGAAAAGGGTTCCGAAGCCGGATAGAGGTCTTCTCTTCAACAAATAAAAGCCAGCGGCCACCAAGATGGCCGTGCCGAGAACCGCTGCACACGTTTCAGGCGGAGAAAAAAGCGAGTGAGAAATGCCCTGGAGGCTGACGAGCTGAACTCTCCAGGGCAGTGGCGCGACGATTAGAGACAGATAGGAGAATAGGACTCGACATTGGGTAAGAACCACTTCGGTCAAGTTAAGCCCACTCTCCTGATAATACGCTTCAAGCGTGCTCACAATCCCCGCGTTCATTCGTTCGTTCCCGTGAGGGAATTGAACGAACGATCCCAGTAGCATCAGACCCAGTAGAGTCATGAAATAGGGAAGCGACGTCCTGAAAGCAGCTTTCCATTGCTGTTGAAAAAAGGCTCTTTCGGCGATTAAGACCACACCTGGCAATGTCACGCTGTTCTCTTTGCTCAAGACCGCGCATGCAAATAGTATCACTGCCAGGCCGGTACCGTAGAGCTTGCTTCGAATCCTACCTCCTCGAACGGCAAGATATACGGTAAGCGAAGCACAATAAAATAGGCAGGCCATGAGCGCCATGCGCTGCCATATGTAAAGCGTCACATAGGTGTGAAGCGGGTGGACTAAAAACGCTAACCCCATGAAAAAACTTAGCCAGTTCCTATCAGAAGGGTTTACAGATAGCGACAGAGCTGGAGTCTCAAGAACCAGACGGACGAGCAGCGCCACGACTACGGACAGGGAAGCCAAGAGAAATAGATTTGTCAGTCTGAAGTAACCGGGCGTCATCCCTGTTAACAAGTAATTCGAGTGGAAGGTCAATACAGGGAGTGGACGCTGAGGAAACACCTTTAGCGCGGACAGGACGCCGTGATCGAAGAAGTGACCTCTGGCCTCGAGTTTGGCTCCCGAGTCGTAATACATTGGCGAGGCCAAGCCCCCATGATAAATCCCCATTGCGATACAAAAGAACAGAAATAAAAGCCCAATCACGGTGAAAACCGCGGAGTGCCTGGAAAAGTTAGCCACGGCTTCCTCTATTTGGCAAAATTAACTTAAGTAAGCGCGCTGAAATTCTGAGAAGCAAGCGCCCGGTTACCGACACGGGGAGATGCTGTCATTACTACCCTGCTCAAAAAGCGGCGGGATCACCTTCTGGGAGATGCTTGTACAACGTTATGGTTTCAACTTGCAGGCGCGTAACCCAGCCATACGGGATACCCCTTAATTCGGGCCAGCCCTTCTTCCGCGGTTCTCTTAACACGGTCGTTAGCATCCATGGAAAGACGTGTGAGAGCGTCAGCAATGTGCTCATTCCTAACACCAAGCCGTCCCAGCACTGTCGCGACAGTTGCTCGAATCTCGACATCCGAATTGCTGACGAGCGCCGCGAGTTTCGGTGTGCCAAAGCTGGACGCGACAAATCTAGCGAATATCCAACGTTTCCTGGTATCGGTCATGGTAGTGGCCGTCACGTCATCCGTGGTCTGAACTGAGGGCAGCAGGATGAGAGAGCGAATTACTTCCTCATTGCACATTCTTAGTAGCTGCTGGGCGACATATGAATCGCCTGGATAGGAGGTATGATCATGATAGTTCATTGTTCTCAGAGCTATCATATCCTGGTCTCGGACGGCTGCGCCAAGGCGCTGTTCGCTAATTTCGCCTTTGAAATGGTCTGAAATGATCACAATACCGAATGATCCCACCAAAACCAGAGGGAGAACCGAAAGAAAGATGGCCTTAGTCGGCGATCCATCGCGACACCGACGAAGAACCGACCAGAATAATAGCACCATCATAAGCGCGCATGCGAGAATAAGTCGCACTTGTCTTCCGTCAATCTCAGGATATCCAGTATTCTCCAATCCGAGGGTATCCATTTTCGCAAGGGACATCCTCGACGCGTTGCCAAGCTCCGCATCCCGTTCAGACGATATCTCAAGTATAAGTGGCCTTGCGAGAGGCTCTCTGAGTTCACCCATGATTTCAAGGACTGATTTGCGCTCCGATTGGCTGCCACGCTCGGCGGCAGCGAACAATGGACCCAGCAAGCCAACGTTTTCAGGCTCCTTCGTGATTTGGGCTTTAAGCATTCCTGCCAGTGAAGCCTTTGAGATTTCGGCCAACGAAGTCTCATCTCTGGTGTGCGGGTCCCGAAACGGTCGAGTATCATTAAGCGCCTGAATCAAGTCAGGCATCGCCGCCCTGTCACCCCTGTATGCCAGCGCCTTCACGGCGAAGGTCCTCGCTATTGGATTGGCATACGTGAGCATTTCCGTAAGATCTTTCAGAGGGATGTTCTTGGAGCGGGCTTCAATGTCGGATGCGTATCCGTCGGATGCAAACAAGTCGCCTATAAACTCTCGGTAGGCCAGTGTGGCTGTATCTGAAAGCGGTCCGTAAGGTATCAACAAGCCAATGCAAACAACCAGGCATATGGACAGGACCAATTGCCGCAGCCTATCCATTTTGCCTGCCGATGCTTGGGGAAAATCCATTTCTGAGGATGCCTTGTGAGGAGATGAGCTAAGGGACTCCGCTGGTCGCGACAATCGTGCGGCCGGACTCGGAAGCTGGGCCATTCAAAGGCATCTGAGAACAATAAAGGGGGACATCACCGCGTATCAGTGCAGCTAGACCTCGGCACTGCCCAGCGGACCCAAAGACGATACTGTGCGGAGGGCCTTCAGCCTCTCCCCGAATTATGTTCCCGCAGGGCCGCCGCCGCCACCGCCTCCTCCGCCGCCGCAAGCAGCAAGAAGCAGCACCAATGCCGGAAGCAGGATCAAGAGGTAAATCATGAACCTACCCATGGATGCCTCGAAGTTCTCGACCTTCTCAGAGATGCTGTGGGCCTCGGTTTCAGGCTCTTTTCCCATCTTCTACCCCCCTTCTGGGTCAGTTTCATTACAACCGGAATAGTGTTTTCCCTGGGGCGACTTACCCAATAAAAGAAATCCGACCGAACTCGCAAATTGCGGTGATTATGCCTTTTTAAGCATCTTGCCGCGTCCCTTGGAAAAGCCTCTGATAGGTTACCGTAATACATTGCAGGGATTGTGACAAGTTCTATTTGAGGCAGCCCGTAATCGTTCATTGAACATCACCTTGAACGCGAAGCTCAAGTGTCTTAAAATCCATCGATCACTGGCGGATCCGAGAGCGGGAAGCACCGCGCTTGCCTCCGGTTTTATCTCGTTTGTAAGCAGTCAGGCTACTTCATGGGAAGCTATGTCCAGAATCACGCCTACGGGTGCTCCTCACTCGACAGGATCGCGTGGCTTTTCTTCTGCGTAACTTGCGTCTATTTGGCTTCTTTGCAGCCCTATGTAGTGCTTATTCCGGGGGAACGCGGCCATGTCTTTGCAGGATTCCTCTGCGCTTTTACACTTGCTTCGGCTCTGCTGGTGGCACGCCAGGCGTCTGTTAGGGCAACCAACACAGAAATCTTGATTTCCTTCGGATTACTTACCCTTGCTGTTGTCAGCGGCTTGATGAGTTCGACTCCTCGGAGTTCATTTATTCGAGCATTGGTGGTCATGTCGGCAGGGCTGGGCGGCTTCTGGTGCGCCAGAATACTTCTTAACAACCCCTCTAGGCAAAAAGCCTTTGCCTGGCTGTGCGCAGCAATGCTGAGCGGTATAATTTTTCTGAGCATGTGGGGTTACTGGGTTTACGGGAGGGTAGACTATTACATTTACTGGAATTCACACCAAGTCATAAATATGGCGTTCCTCCTGCTTGTTGGCCCACTCGCTCTGATGAGCTGGCGAAAAATACTCGGGATCGTTCTCGGCGTTCCGCTGGCAGCATTCTGCGGCGCGGTCCTTTTCCTGGCAGCCGTCCAGGCACAGATTTCCGGTGTGATGGTCCCTCTGGGGGTGGTCTTCCTTTTGGCCTTCCTGGCTGTTTTCCGTTCAAAGACAGTGGTCGGCCAATTTATATTACTCATGGCGGCCGTAGCGGTCACAGCATATTTTCTGACCTATTTGTCCAGAAAAGATACTTCCAGTATCGAATATCAGGCGTACCGAATCGAAAGCTATCCTTTTTCGTGGCAGGTGGTTAAAAAGCACCCTTTGCTCGGAGTGGGGTTGCGCTCCCCCCGGGACGAATTCCTTGCAGATTACGAGGTCAGGCATCCGGCGCTTACCAAGGAACAGTTTGCCTATGAACTCAACGTTCTGGTCACGCCCGAGAATGCATTTCTTGCCCTGTTGACAGGACTGGGAGTTCCGTTCTTCATTCTTTATGGCTTTGTGCTCACTTTTCTACTCGCCTGGCTTGTCAAAAATTTGTACAGACCTCCCCCTGCTGGTCAGGGGCTGCCCGCTTGGACTCTGTTGGCGCCTCTCCTGGGCAGCCTCCTGCATTCGCTGACAACCGATACCTTCATGCTCCCTCAAATTGTCTGGTATTTCCATTTGCTTCTAGGATTGGTTTCTAAGCCCGAACCCGCAGCCATGAAGTATCGGGTAAGCTGGGAATCCATTGGAGTAAGGATGGCCGGATTGGGTGGAGCTGTGGCCCTTGGCATCTTTCTTGGCACCCACCCTTATTTTTCTCCCGAAAAGCTGCCCATGGCCGAGACCATTCATGCATACCTCAAGGAGGCGCCGCTTATAAAGCTCCTCTACTATGAAAAAGAACAGCCCCCCATGATGGATGAAAAGACTGCCGGGCTCGACGGAACGCGTGCCGGACAACGACCATACGGCCTTGCCCCAGGCGATGCGCGGCTCGACTCTTATGGCGCTCTCCTCGTGAACATAGATGGTTACAAGGGAGTACCGGTAAATTGGGCGATAATGGTAATTCTCGACAATTCGAAGTCCATGTCAGAGGAATTGCGTCCTGGTGGTAAGACGAGGCGAGACGTGGCATCAGAGGTGGTTGCGTCTCTGGCAGACTCCTTGCCCCCATGTTCTAAAGTGGCTCTGAGAGCTTTTGCTTACGAGGGCATGGCCAGGAAGAAGTCGAGAGAAATTCCTCTGCGTGTCAGCCGACTGTTCCTTGATTGGACGGACGGGCCGGTTCACGAATTACGTGCCTCCCTGAATGGCATCATGTTCGAGGGTGACAACAACCTATGCGCTGCTACGCGCCGCAGCCTCCAAAGGGACTTTAACACAATCAGAGACTTGCCGCGGCGCATTGTCCTGGTAACAGACGGCCACCGCGAATGCTCTTTCAAGGAAGCCCTTCAGATAGTGGAAAAAGAAAAATTGAGAGACGACACGAAACTGGATATAATAGCGATCGATATACCACGCCCCGTTCGGCCAGCCTATTCTAAGCTGTCGACGGACACGGGAGGTTTTTTTCTTGATTTAGCTTCGGTCGCGGAAACAGGGGGAATCCTGTCAAGCTATTTGGCCGTCCTGCAAACACATAGGCCCCAACCATTGGAGGTGCTGGCCGGGAACACAAGACACAAAATCTTGCCGGGCCGGGAATCCCGGCTTTTCCCCGGTTCCTACACCATAGCCTTGCCGGAAATCGAGGGGCTGGATTCATCAAAGCGCACCGTCAAAGATGTCAGGGTCATGACCGGTAAAACCACTGTACTCAATATCTCTGCGCGGCATGGTCGCCTGGTCGTTCAGTAGAGAAAAAATCGACAATGGCCATCGCCGGCAAAACAGAACCATGAAGCGTGTCGTGGGGACGGAAGAATACCTTTGCGATCATAGCGGTGTTTGATTCGTCGATAACCATCTCAGTGCGAAACGAAGTAAGAACGGAAGCGGTCGAGAACGTTTGGACCCCGGATAAGGAATGAAAACACGATGCGGGCAACGGTGGAACGCGCAAAAACGGACGGAATCTCGATAAAACTTGAATCCAGGAGTTCTTTATGGTTTGGGCTCCTGGTCCTTGCTCTCATGGCAGTGGTCTTCAGTTCCATGGCCTCTTTGAGATTTGTAGATGGCGACGAAGGTTACTACCTCCTTGCTTCCAGACTTATCCTCGACGGGAAATGGCCTTACAAGGACTTCTTTTATACACAAATGCCCCTCCTGCCCTACGTGTACGGGATCTGGATGAAGGCAACCGGGGTTTCTTTTTACTCCGGACGCGCATTGTCGGCGCTTTTGTCTATAGTTCTGGGCCTAATGTTGTGTTATCAGGCTAAGGAACTTACTCATAGACGATCCATGGCGATTCTGGCTTTGCTGCTTTACTCATTCTCTGCTCTTGCGGTGGAGTGGTTCCCGGTAGTGAAGACCTATGCGCTGTCAACGACCTTGCTGTTTGCCGCATATTCGGCCGTACCGGATTCAGATAGCAACCACAAACATCTGCGCCACTTTATTGCAGGGATGCTGTTGGGACTGGCCTTTGCCACGAGATCAGTTCTCCTCGCTGCAGCGCCGGCCTTTTTGGTTCATGTCTTTCTCACGACCAATTCCAGGCGCGACTGGATGACCGGGCTGCTATCTTTATGTTCTGGTTTCTGTGTGAGTGTAGCGGCATGCGGGATATTGCTCGTTGCAGACGCACAAGGCTTTTTGTTTGGAAACTTGGGCTATCACGCGGCCCGAATTGACTTCAGCCCATCCATTTGGATAGGGCAAAAGCTGGATCAACTGGCAGGGCTGTTTCTGCTCAGATCGGCAAGACAAGGATTAGATAATCAGTTTCCAATATTGCTATTTTTGAACCTTCTCAGCGCCCGGCTGTATTTCACGGGTGGCTCTAGATTCAAGCTGTCTCTCAGCTTGGTTCTATGCCTGTTCGTCGGAACGATGGTCATTCCAACGGACAGTGTGCAGTATTTTGTAGTGCTCATGCCGTTTCTTATTCTGAACAGCCTTTATGTAGTAAATGCTGTAATGGCCAGTCTGACCACGGACCAACAGCAAATTCAAAAAGACATTTATCGATGGGGTCTTGTTATTCTTCTGTTTGCCTACTTCGCTGCATGGCCAATAAAAGTCTACGATTTCACGGTCTCAGGATACTGTGTTCCTGGAATAAAGCATGAAAAAGACGCGTACGACTGGAAGATTGACACAATTGATTTAGTTGCCCAGCAGATTGACAGGCTAGCGCTCCCTCATGAACAGGTCCTCACATGGTGGCCGGGCTACCTCGTTGACTCCAAAGCAACAGTCGTGCCGGGATTGGAGAATCATTTTGGCCGCGAAGCCGCAAATTTGGTCAGCCAGGCGGAGGCGGCAAGGTATCACATGCTGCCAGACAGCCAGGCTGACGAGCTGATAGATCAGGCCAAGGTCAGGATCATCGTGCTTGGCAATTGGGCCCCGAACAACAAAGACGAACTGAGAAAACGCTTGACCCAAAATCGGTACGCGAATGTCGCGCGAATCGGAGATACCGAGATATACCTCCGTGATCAACCGAGGCAACACTGAGTCTCGAGGAGGGATGTTGGGACACTTTCAAGCCTTTGGCTGCTTTTCGACTTCATTTGTGTTAAGGTACTGCTATTGTGCCATTTGTCGCATGTACTCTCCGGCGTAGTTTGTCCAGCGTGAAATATAATTCCGCGGCGGTGGGGGAGCTTCTTGACGGGGCCAGATTGCCCGGTTGCTGCGGTATGGCTGGCCGAATACAGGCATCTGATGCAGGAGGACACTGTATTTGTCTGACGAGGTTCCATTGAACCCGCGCATTATGGTCGAAATAAGGAATCCTTACCCATGCATGTTGGCCTCAAAGACCTCGGTCTCTCTTGATTTGCGTCA
>Ga0172370_10007108_pt1 | contig 13820 bp, 14 predicted proteins | sample LakKiv5m_FD_114538 | JGI IMG/M metagenome (GOLD analysis project Ga0172370, IMG submission 114538) | Freshwater microbial communities from Kabuno Bay, South-Kivu, Congo - kab_022012_11.5m | ecosystem: Environmental > Aquatic > Freshwater > Lake | place: Democratic Republic of the Congo...
GAGGATGCCCCCGGCGACGAAGATCAGTTCCTGCTTTTCCTGATCCGGCAGCTTGAGCCGCACGGCCCCCGGCTTGATGCGCGTCATCAGCGGCATGTGGCCGGGCAGGATGCCCAGCTCGCCAACCTCGCCGGGCAAAACGACGAACTCCGCCAGGCCCGAGAAGATCTGTTCCTCGGCACTGACGACGTCCACGTGAATGGTCATGGCCATGATGGCTTCCTCGTTACGCGCCGCGCCTTACTGGAGAGTCTTGGCCTTTTCGAAGGCTTCCTCGATGCCACCGACCATGTAGAACGCCTGCTCGGGCAGGCTGTCGCATTCGCCCTCGACGATCATCTTGAAGCCCTTGATCGTGTCCTTGAGGGTGACGTACTTGCCGGCCGAACCGGTGAACACCTCGGCGACGAAGAACGGCTGCGAAAGGAAACGCTGCACCTTGCGGGCACGTGCCACGACCAGCTTGTCATCGGGAGAAAGTTCGTCCATGCCGAGAATCGCGATGATGTCCCGCAGCTCCTTGTAGCGCTGCAGCGTCACCTGCACCTTGCGCGCGGTCTGGTAGTGCTCCTCGCCGACGACCAGCGGATCGAGCTGGCGCGAAGTCGAATCGAGGGGGTCGACGGCGGGATAGATACCCAGCGAAGCGATGTCGCGCGAGAGCACGACGGTCGAGTCGAGGTGCAGGAAGGTCGTCGCCGGCGACGGGTCGGTCAGGTCATCGGCAGGCACATACACGGCCTGGATCGAGGTAATCGAACCGACCTTGGTCGAGGTGATGCGCTCCTGCAGGCGGCCCATTTCCTCTGCCAGGGTCGGCTGGTAGCCGACGGCGGAAGGCATGCGCCCGAGCAGCGCGGAAACTTCGGTCCCGGCCAGCGTGTAGCGATAGATATTGTCGACGAAGAACAGGATGTCGCGGCCTTCGTCGCGGAAGGCCTCGGCCATGGTCAGCCCGGTCAGCGCGACGCGCAGGCGGTTGCCAGGCGGCTCGTTCATCTGGCCAAACACCATCGCCACCTTGTCGAGCACGTTCGACTCCTTCATCTCGTGATAGAAGTCGTTGCCCTCGCGAGTGCGCTCGCCGACGCCGGCGAATACCGACAGGCCGGAGTGCTGCTTGGCGATGTTGTTGATCAGCTCCATCATGTTCACGGTCTTGCCGACGCCGGCGCCGCCGAACAAGCCGACTTTGCCGCCCTTGGCGAACGGGCAAATCAGGTCGATCACCTTGATGCCGGTTTCGAGCAGCTCGGTAGTCGGGGAAAGCTCGTCGAACTTGGGCGGCTTCTGGTGAATCGCGCGCTTCTTGTCGGTCTGGATCGGGCCGGCCTCGTCGATCGGCCGTCCCAGCACGTCCACGATGCGTCCCAGCGAGGCGTGGCCAACCGGCACCGAGATCGCCGCGCCGGTATTTTTCACCTTCATGCCGCGGCGCAGGCCGTCGGAGGAGCCCATGGCGATGGTGCGCACGATACCGTCGCCGAGCTGCTGCTGTACCTCGAAGGTCAGTCCCGTCTCGGCCATGCCGTTGTCGGCCTCGTCGAGCATGAGGGCGTCGTAAACCTTGGGCATCGTCTCGCGCGGGAACTTGATGTCCACGACGGCGCCGATGCACTGCACGATGTTTCCTTGACTCATGGTCATTTCCTCACTTAACCCGCAATGGCGGCCGCGCCGCTCGTTAGATTTGGCCTCGTCATAACCTTCGCTTCGCTCACGTTAGCCTCGTCCAATCAGCCGGCGATCGCTGCCGCGCCGCCGACGATTTCTGAAATTTCCTTGGTGATCGCAGCCTGGCGTGCCTTGTTGTAGATGAGCTGCAGTTCCTTGATCACGGTGCCGGCATTGTCGGTCGCCGACTTCATCGCCACCATGCGCGCCGACTGTTCCGAAGCCATGTTCTCGGCGACCGCCTGGTAGATCAGGGCCTCGACATAGCGCACCAGCAGGTCGTCGATCACGACTCTCGCCTCGGGCTCGTAGAGATAGTCCCAGCTGCCCTTCGGCGTGCCCAGCCGTTCGCCGGTCAGCGGCAGCAGCTGCTCGATCACCGGTTCCTGCTTCATGGTGTTGATGAAGCGGTTGTAGGCCAGATAAACCACGTCGAGCTCTCCGGCCTGCACGGCATCGAGCATGATTTTGACCGCACCGATCAGTTTGTCGAGGTGGGGCGTATCGCCCAGATGCGTGACGTTTGAGACGACCTGCGCCCCCATCCGCTGCATGAAACCGAGGCCCTTGTTGCCGATGCAGGTGACGCGGATCTCTTTGCTGCCGGCGGCCTGCCATTCGCGCAGTGAGGCCACCACCATGCGCAGGATATTGGTGTTGAGACCACCACACAGGCCCTTGTCGGTCGTCACCAGGATCAGGCCGATGCGTTGCGCTGCGCCCTCACCGACGGCCGCGCCGTGGTTCCTGCCGAGGAAGGGGTGGCGATAATCGCTCAGGGTGGCAGCCGACAGGTTGGCGGCGAGATGGCGGATCTTTTCGGAATAGGGCCGCGCTGCGCGCATGCGATCCTGCGCCTTGCGCATCTTGGACGCGGCCACCATCTCCATGGCCTTGGTGATCTTCTTGGTGTTCTGGACCGACTTGATCTTGGTCCGGATCTCTTTGCCGCCCGCCATGGCTCAGGCCCAGTGCTTCTTGAACTCGCCGAGCGCCGCCGCCAGCTGCGCCTCGCCATCCTTGTCGAGATCCTTGCTGCTTTCCATCTTGTCCATCAGCGCGGCATGGCTGGCCTTCATGTACTTGTGCAGCTCGGCCTCGAAGGAAAGCAGCTTCGGAACATCGACGTCGTCGAGGTAGCCCTGGTTGATGGCGAACAGCGACACGGCCATCTCGGCCACCGACAGGGGCGAGTACTGCGGCTGCTTCATGAGTTCGGTGACGCGGCGGCCGCGCTCGAGTTGCTTGCGCGTGGCGTCGTCGAGGTCGGAGGCGAACTGGGCGAATGCTGCCAGTTCGCGGTATTGCGCCAGCGCCAGCCGCACGCCGCCGCCGAGCTTCTTGATGACCTTGGTCTGGGCAGCGCCACCGACGCGCGATACCGAGACGCCGGCGTTGATGGCGGGACGGATGCCGGCGTTGAACAGGTCGGTTTCGAGGAAGATCTGGCCGTCGGTAATCGAGATCACGTTGGTCGGCACGAAGGCGGACACGTCGCCGGCCTGGGTTTCGATCACTGGCAGTGCGGTGAGCGAACCGGTCTTGCCCTTGACGGCGCCGTTGGTGAAGCGCTCCACGTAGTCCTCATTCACTCGCGCGGCGCGCTCAAGCAGACGCGAGTGCAGGTAGAAGACGTCGCCCGGATAGGCTTCGCGGCCCGGCGGCCGGCGCAGCAGCAGCGAAATCTGCCGGTAGGCCCAGGCCTGCTTGGTCAGGTCATCGTAGATGATCAGGGCATCCTGGCCACGGTCGCGGAAATACTCGCCCATCGTGCAACCCGAGTAGGGCGCGATGAACTGCATCGCCGCCGAGTCGGAGGCCGAGGCGACGACCACGATGGTGAACTCCATCGCGCCGTATTCCTCGAGTTTCCTGACCACGTTCATGATCGACGACGCCTTCTGGCCGACGGCGACGTAGATGCAAATCAGATCCTTGCCCTTCTGGTTGATGATGGTGTCGATAGCAACCGCAGTCTTGCCGGTCTGGCGGTCGCCGATGATCAGCTCGCGCTGGCCGCGGCCGATCGGCACCATCGAGTCCACCGACTTGAGGCCGGTCTGCACCGGCTGCGACACGGAGCGCCTCCAGATCACGCCTGGAGCGACCTTCTCAATCTTATCGGTGAGCTTGGCGTTGAGCGGCCCCTTGCCGTCAATCGGCTGGCCGAGCGCATTGACAACGCGGCCGATCAGTTCCGGGCCGACCGGCACTTCCAGAATGCGGCCGGTGGTCTTGACCGTATCGCCCTCGGTGATGTGTTCGTAATCGCCCAGCACCACGGCACCCACCGAGTCGCGCTCGAGGTTGAGCGCCATGCCGTAGGTATTGCCAGGAAATTCCAGCATCTCGCCCTGCATCACGTCGGCCAGGCCATGGACGCGGCAGATGCCGTCGGTCACCGAGACGACGGTGCCCTGGGTGCGCACCTCGCTGTCGGCGCCGAGGTTCTGGATCTTGCTCTTGATCAGCTCGCTGATCTCGGAAGGATTCAACTGCATGGAATTTCTCTCCTAACTGGTGAGGGCCACGCGCATGGCCGCAAGCTTGCCGCTGACCGAAGTATCAAGAACCTGATCGCCGACCACGACCTTGACGCCGCCAATCAGTTGCGGATCGACCGCCACAGTGATCAGCAGCCGACCGAACCGGGTTTCGAGCCGCTCGGCCAGTTCGCGGCGCTGACGGTCGTCGAGCGGAAAGGCCGAATAAACGACCGCCTGCCGGATACCCTCGGCATCCTGCTTCATGGCCTCGAACTGGCGGGCAATTTCCGGCAGGCAGGCGAGGCGGCGGTTGTCCGCCAGCAAGGCGACGAAATTGGCGGTTTCCGCGGGCGCGGCTGGTCCCGCGCCCGCGCAGAACAGCGCCTTGAGTTCCTCGAGAGCCACGTTCGGATCGTTGAGCAGCGCCCCGATACGGGTATCTTCGGCGAGGCCGGCCAGCCGTTCCAGCAGGCTCGCCCACGCCGGCAAGGCGCCCCGCTCACGAGCAAGGCGGAATGCCGCCTCGGCGTAGGGTCGGCCCAGGGTGGCGATCTCGGCCATTACAGTTCCTGTTTGAGGGCCGTCAGCATCTGGGCGTGAGCGCTCGCATCGACTTCGCGACGCAGGATCTTTTCCGCCCCGGCGACGGCCAGCTCGGCGACACGGTCGCGCAAGACCTGCCTGGCACGTTCCGCTTCCTGTTCGATTTCCGCCTTGGCCGAGACCAGCACCTTGTCGGCCTCAACGCGCGCTGCCGCCTTGGCATCCTCGATGATCTGCTGGGCGCGCCGCTCGGCTTGTCCCAGCACCTCGGAGGATTTCTCCTTGGATTCGCGCAGCACATCGGCAGTGCGTCGGGCCGCCAGCTCGAGTTCGTGCTTCCCGCGTTCGGCGGCAGCCAGACCTTCGGCAATCGTCTGCTGACGGTTTTCGATGGCGCTGCGCAGCGGCGGCCAGACGAACTTGACCGTAAACCAGATGAACAGGGCGAAGGCGATGGCTTGGGAGATGAGTGTCAGATTGATGTTCATGTCTCTACCGCCTGTCAGGAATCATGAGCCGTGCAGCGCTTCCTAGTGAATCGCCGCCAGCAGCGGGTTGCCGAAGGCGAACAGCATGGCAAGACCGACGCCGATGATGAACGAGGCGTCGATCAGACCGAGCAGCAGGAATACCTTGGCCTGCAGCGCCGGCATCATCTCCGGCTGACGGGCGGCAGCCTCGAGGAAGCGGCTGGCCATGATGCCGATGCCGATACAGGCGCCGGCGGCACCCAAACCGATGATGAGGCCGATGCCGACGCCCGTGTAGGCCTGAATCATCGCCAACAATTGAAGCTTGTCCATGTTCGCTTTCCTTTCCGTGTGCAGAAATGGTGGGTTTATCGAGGGGTTGAAACCGGGTCAGTGACTCTCGTGAGCCATCGCCAGATAGACGACAGTCAGCATCATGAAGATGAAGGCTTGCAGCACGACGATGAGAATGTGGAAGATCGCCCAGCCGGCGCCGAGCAGGGCCCCGAAGACCGTACCGGCCAGCCCGGTCGCCGCCCACATCCCGAGCAGCAGGAAGATGATTTCGCCTGCGTACATGTTGCCGTAGAGACGCAACGAGTGCGACAGCGGCTTGGAGAGATATTCGATGATGTTGAGCAGCAGATTGGCCGGCCACAGCAGCGGATTGCTGCCGAACGGCGCGCAGAACAACTCGTGAATCCAGCCGCCGAGACCCTTGACCTTGATGCTGTAGAAGATCATCAGGAACCACACGGCCAAAGCCAGAGCAAAGGTGGTGTTGACATCGGCGGTCGGCACCATGCGCCACTCGTGCAGGCCGATGGCACCGAGCAGCTTGGCCATGATATCGACCGGCAGAAAGTCCATGGCGTTCATCAGCAGAACCCAGACGAACACCGTCAGGGCCGCGGGGGCGACGAAGCTGTGGCGATCGCCGTGGAAGATGCCTTTGACCTGATCGTCGATGAATTCGATGGCCAGTTCGACGAAAGCCTGGCGGCGATTGGGCACGCCAGCCGTGGCGCCACGCACCACCCACCAGAGGAAACCAAAGGCCAGGATGCCGAGGATTACGGAAGTGACAACCGTGTCGACGTGTAGCACCCAGAAGTCGCCGCTACCGACGGGTTGCTGCAGGAAACTGAGATGGTGGCTGATATAGGAGGTCGGAGTCAGTTCGCCTGCAGACATGTCATAACCCAATATCGTTCTTCAGTTAATCACGCATCACCGCAACCGCCAGGACAGCTACCACCACTGAGATGACAAACGCCCCGATCAGCGCCACTGGCACAACACCCGGCCACGCCACCAGCACCAGCCACAGCGCCAGCACCATGACTGTCAGTCTGGCGGCTTCGGCCCGCAACATGACTCGCAACACGGTCTGCGGAGCCGGCGCCGGACCCGAGGTCAGCCAAGCAAATACCAACGAACCTAAAACACCTATTATTCCACCGAACGCCGCCGAGAAGAAGCCTTTCGTGCCCATCCCGCTTCCTGCCAGCACGGCGACCCCCAAACCGCCGGCAGCCTGCCAGACGAGCACTTGTCGTCGCCCTTTGGCGGCTCGTTGCAGCTTCACACTGGCCTGGCCGTTGCCTTCGTCCATCAACAAACTTTTTTGATTCTAATTGAATTTGATAAACACGGTCAATGCCGCAAAACAATAATTTGATGCGCTCCGGTTAGCCGTTTCCGCGCAGACGCTGCAGCAATCCTTCCAGTTGATCGAGGCTGGCGAAACGGATATTCACGTGACCGCTGCCCTTACGGGAAGCGACGATGTTGACCGTGGCGCCGAGGCGGTCGGCAAGTTCCTCCTCGAGTCGATGCAAGTCGGCGTTGCCGGCAGTCGCCGCAGTCTTCTTGGCCGGCGGTCGCAATTCGCGCGCGACCGCCTTTTCCGTCTCGCGCACCGACCAGCCCTTATCCACGACGATGGCGGCCAGACGCGCCTGTTCGGCCTTGGTCAACGGCAGCAGGGCGCGCGCGTGGCCCATTTCGAGATCGCCGGCCATCAGCAAATCCTGCGCCGGCTTGGCCAGGTTGAGCAGGCGCAGCAGGTTGCTCGCCGCAGAGCGCGAACGGCCCACGGCATCTGCTGCCTGCTGGTGCGTCATGGCAAATTCGTCGATGAGGCGCTGCAGGCCGGCTGCTTCTTCAAGTGGATTCAGGTCTTCACGCTGAATGTTTTCGATCAGCGACATCGCCAGCGCTGCATCGTCGGAAATCTCGCGCATCAGCACCGGCACCTCGGTAAGGCCGGCGATGCGCGCGGCACGCCAGCGCCGTTCCCCGGCGATGATCTCGTAGCGGCCGCCGCCGACCGGGCGCACCGAGATCGGCTGGATCAGCCCCTGCGCCTTGATCGACGCGGCAAGATCCTCGAGCGAGCCTGGGTCCATGCGCGTGCGCGGCTGGTACTTGCCGGGTTGCAGGGCATCGATCGGCAAGGTGGCCTGGCGCTGTCGTTCCGTGTCCAGTCCGTCGTCATTGCCGGCGAGCAGTGCCTCGAGTCCGCGACCGAGTCCCTTCTTGCGCTGAATCATGTCGTCTGTCCTTCCTGGGCGTCGGTCTGCCATGTCCCGACGCGTTCAATCATCTCGCGCGCAACGGCCTGGTACGCCTGCGCGCCCTTGGCGTGCTTGTCGAACACGACGCCGGGCATGCCGTAGCTCGGTGCCTCGGCGAGACGGACATTGCGCGGCACCAGGGTCTTGAATACCTTGTCGCCGAAATGCTCCTCGAGCTGGCGCGACACCTGATTCGACAGGGTCGAGCGCGGATCGAACATGACGCGCAGCAGCCCGATGATGCGCAATTCGCGGTTCAAGTGCCGATGCACCTGCTTGATGGTGTTCACCAGGTCAGAGAGACCCTCGAGCGCATAGTATTCGCATTGCATGGGAATGATGACGCCATGGGCCGCGCACAGGCCGTTGAGCGTCAGCATCGACAGTGACGGCGGGCAGTCGATGAGCACGAAGTCGTACTCCCCGCGATGGCTGTCCAGGGCCTGCTTGAGACGCTGTTCGCGGCGTTCCAGATCAACCATCTCGACTTCCGCCCCGGCCAGCTCGCGATTGGCCGGCAGCACCGCATACTGACCGCTCGGCGACACGGTGCGCACCTCCGCCAACGTGTTCAGGCCGAGCAACATCTGATACACGGAGCGGGCCAGCGTGCGTTTCTCGATGCCGCTGCCCATCGTTGCGTTGCCCTGTGGATCGAGGTCGACCAGCAGGGTGCGCTGGCCGGCCTGGGTCAGCGCGGCGGCCAGGTTGACGGCGGTGGTGGTCTTGCCGACGCCGCCCTTCTGGTTGGCGATCACGAAAACATGCATGTTTCAGTCTCTCTCCAGATGCACCAGACAGCGTTCGGCTGGCAAACCGGGAACGCGCAACGGATGACAGGCCGCGACCCGCCAGCCGGCGGGCAGGCCGGCAATTTCGTCGGCAGGATACGCGCCTTTCATGGCCCACAGGTGGCGCGCCAGATGGCCAGCCAGCCCGACCAGCGCCGGCAGCCCGGCCAGCGCCCGCGCAATGACGCTGTCGTATTCGCCACGCAGCGCCTCGCTGCGCCCACAGTGAATGCTGACATTGGCCAGCGCCAGCGCGATCGCCGCCTGGCGCTGGAAGGCCGCCTTCTTTTCCACCGTTTCAACTAATGTAAGCGCCCACTTCGGACGAGCGATCGCCAGCACCAGACCCGGCAGCCCGGCACCGCTGCCGACATCGACCAGCGTGAACCGCCGTCCCGCCGGCGCCGACTTTTCCTGTTTGGGCAAGCTGCCGGAAAACGCGTCGAGGATCGGCACGACGGCCAGCGAATCGAGCAGATGATGGGTCACCATCGCGCGCGGGTCGCGCACCGCCGTGAGGTTATAGACGCGGTTCCATTTCTCCAGCAAGTCGAGAAAGGCGGCGAGCTTGTCGCCCGCGCCTTCCGGCAGTTCGAATCCGAGGGCGGCGATTCCTTCGGCCAGCGTCGTCATCCGCGCCGCCTTTTCAGATGAACGAGCAGGACAGCAATGGCGGCCGGGGTAACACCCTGGATGCGGCTCGCCTGGCCGACGGTTTGCGGGCGTTGCGCGGCGAGTCGCTGCCGCACCTCGATCGACAGCCCGTTCAGGCTCGCATAGTCAAGGTCGGCCGGAATCGGGGTGTTTTCCTGCTCGGCCATGCGCGCCACGTCTTCGCGCTGTCTTTCGATATAGCCATGATATTTCGCATGAATCTCGACCTGCTCGACTACTTCGGGCCTCTCGCATGGGCTGCCGGCTCCCGGCAGGGTCATCAACTGCCGGTAGCCGATTCCCGGCCGGCGCAGCAGGTCGTAGAGACTGTATTCGCGCTCGATAGCCTTGCCGAGCACCCGTTCGGCTTCGTGCCGGGCGAGGAGGGCCGGATTGAGCCAAGTCCCCTTTAGGCGCTCGATCTCCGCCGCGATCGTCTCGCGTTTGCGCTCGAAGGCCCCCCAACGTAGGTCATCGACGAGACCGAGCTGTCGGCCGGTTTCGGTGAGCCGCAGATCGGCATTGTCTTCGCGCAGGCTGAGGCGGTATTCGGCACGGCTGGTGAACATCCGGTAAGGCTCGCTGACGCCGCGCGTGACAAGGTCGTCGACGAGCACGCCGAGGTAGGCTTCGTCGCGTCGCGGCCACCAACCCTCCTGGCCGGCGGCCCGGCGGGCGGCGTTCAGGCCGGCCAGCAGGCCTTGGGCGGCCGCTTCCTCATAGCCGGTCGTGCCGTTGATCTGGCCGGCGAAAAACAGCCCCGCAATCGCCCGGGTCTCCAGCGTCGCCCTGAGTCCGCGCGGATCGAAGTAATCGTATTCAATCGCGTAGCCGGGCCGCGTGATGTGGGCGTTTTCCAGGCCGGGAATCGAGTGAACCAGATCGAGCTGCACGTCGAAAGGCAGGCTCGTCGAGATGCCCTGCGGGTAATACTCGTGGGTATCGAGCCCCTCTGGCTCGAGAAAGACCTGATGGGATTCCTTGCCGGCGAACTTGTGGATCTTGTCCTCGATCGACGGGCAGTAGCGCGGTCCGACCCCTTCGATCACGCCGGTGAACATCGGCGAGCGGTCAAGGCCGGCGCGGATGATCTCGTGGGTGCGCGCGTTGGTATGCGCGATCCAGCAGGGTACTTGGCGCGGGTGCTGTTCGGGCCGGCCAAGGAACGAGAACACCGGCACCGGATCGTCGCCCGGCTGCTCCTGCATGACTGAAAAATCGACGCTGCGGCCATCCAGGCGCGGTGGGGTTCCGGTCTTGAGTCGCCCGACCGGCAACTGCAATTCGCGCAACCGCGCCGCCAATGATAGCGAGGGCGGGTCGCCAAAACGTCCGGCGCGGTAGTTTTCCAGACCGACATGCACCAGGCCGTTGAGGAAGGTGCCCGCGGTCAGCACCACGCTAGGTGCCTCGAACCGCACGCCCAGCCGGGTGACGGCGCCGGCGACCCGGTCGCCCTCGATCACGAGATCGTCGGCTGCCTGCTGGAATATCGACAGCCTGGGCTGATTTTCGAGGCGGTGGCGAATGGCCAAACGATATAGGGCGCGGTCGGCCTGGGCGCGGGTGGCCCGGACTGCCGGCCCCTTCGAGGCATTGAGAACGCGGAACTGGATGCCGGCCTCGTCCGTCGCCGCGGCCATCGCGCCGCCCAGGGCGTCGATTTCCTTGACCAGATGACCCTTGCCGATGCCGCCGATCGAAGGATTGCAGGACATTGCCCCGAGCGTCTCGATATTGTGCGTGAGGAGCAGGGTGCGCGCGCCCACGCGCGCCGCCGCCAGGGCAGCCTCGGTCCCGGCGTGGCCGCCGCCGATCACGATGACATCAAATCGGGTCGGATGCCGCATGGAGGTAAAGTCGGCGCCGGCGGGACGGCGCATCGGGAATCAGGGGGGCGCCATCATACCCCGGCCGGCAGGATGCACCAAACGTTTCACGTGAAACTGGCCGTGAAGGCGTTTCACGTGAAACAGATCTCAGGCCTTGCCTCCGAGCCCAAGGTAGCTTTCGACCACCTTCGGGTCGTCCTCGAGCTCCGCCGACGGACCGGCCAAGGCAACCTCGCCCATCTCCAGCACATAACCGTAATCCGACACCTGCAAGGCGGCGCGCGCATTCTGCTCGATCAGCAGGATGGCCACGCCGGCCTGCCGCAAGTCGGCAATGACCCGGAAGATTTCCCTCACGATCAGCGGCGCGAGACCGAGACTCGGCTCGTCGAGCATCAACAGCTGGGGCTTGGCCATCAGGGCGCGGCCGACCGCCAGCATTTGTCGTTCGCCACCCGACAGCGTCCCGGCCAGTTGCTGCCGACGCTCGCGCAGGCGCGGAAAGATGCCATAGACCTGCTCAAGGGTCTCGCGCTCGTCGCGGAAACCCAGCCGGCGCCGCATGAAGGCGCCGAGGAGCAGGTTGTCGGCCACGCTCATTTCGGCGAACAGCTCACGCTTTTCGGGCACCAGCGTCATGCCCCGGGCGACCATGTGCTCCACCGCAACACGCGTCAGCCGCTCGCCGCGAAAGCGAACTTCGCCGTGGCTGAAGGGAATCACGCCCATGATGGCCGAAAGCAGGGTGGTCTTGCCGGCGCCGTTGGGCCCGATCACCGTAACGATCTCACCCGGCCGCACCTGGAGCGCGACGTGGTGCAGCACCTCGACCTTGCCGTAGGCAACGCACAGGTCGTCGATCGCAAGGATCGGTTCCGTTTCGCCCATCTCAATCCACTCCGCCCAGATACGCCTCGATCACCGCCGGATCGTTCTGCACCTCGCGGGGTTGGCCCGCGGCGATCCTCTTGCCGAATTCCATCACCACGACGCGATCGGCGAGGTCCATGACGAATTCCATATCGTGTTCGACCAGCAGGATGCCCATGCCCTCGCCGCGCAACTGCCTGAGCAGTTCGGCGAGTGCCTGCTTTTCCAGAAAGCGCAGGCCCGCCGCCGGCTCGTCGAGCAGCAAGAGCAACGGATCGGCGGCCAGGGCGCGGGCGATCTCGACGATGCGCTGCTTGCCGAGCGGCAGGCTGCCAGCCGGATCATTCAGGTGCGCCCCCAATCCCACCCGTTCGCACTGATGCGCGGCTTCGGCGAGCAGCGTGGACTCTTCGATGCGCTCCAGACGCAGCATCGCCGCCAGAATGCCGCGACGGCCGCGCAGATGTGCGCCGAGCGCGACATTCTCCAACACCGTCATGGTCGGCAACAGGCGCACATGCTGGAAGGTGCGGCTCATGCCGAGACGAGCGATGAAACGCGCAGGACGACCGTCGACACGCTCTTCGAGGAAGCGCACCGTTCCCGCGGTCGGTGGATCGACACCGGTCACAAGGTTGAAGAAGGTCGATTTGCCGGCGCCGTTCGGGCCGATCAGGGCGAGGATTTCCCCGCTGCTGACGGCGAGGCTCATGGCGTCATTGGCCACCAGCCCGCCAAATTTCTTGGTGGCGTCCTTTACCTCCAGCAAGGGCGTGCCGGCCGGTGGCAGGGTACGTCGCGGCAGGGCTAGCGGGCGGGCCGCGTCTTTGGCAAAGTCGGTGCCGGCGGGACGGCGCGTGGCGGCCGGCCAAAGACGCAATAGCAGGGGCCACAGCCCGCCGCGGGCGCGGTGGAGGACGAAGATCATCAGGAAACCAAAGGCGATCACCTCGAAATTGCCGGTGGCGCCGAACAGCTGCGGCAGGAGATCCTGCAACCACTGCTTGAGCACCGTGATCACCGCCGCGCCGACCAAAGCCCCCCAGACGTGCGCGGCGCCACCGATCACCACCATGAACAGATACTCGATGCCGGTGTGCAAACCGAACGGCGTCGGATTGACGAAGCGCTGCAGATGCGCGTAGAGCCAGCCGGAGATGCAGGCATACAGCGCGGCGATCAGGAAGATGGCAATCTTGGCGCGCGCCGTATCGACCCCCATCGCCTCGGGCATCACGCCGCCGCCGTGCAGCGCGCGGATCGCCCGCCCGCTGCGCGAGTCCAGCAGGTTGCGGGTCAACCAGACCGAAGCCAGCAGGACGACCCAGATCACGTAATAGAAATGCCGTCCGTCGCGCAATTCGAAGCCGGCCAGCCCGAGCGGCGGAACGCCGGCCAGCCCGGTGTGGCCGCCGAGAAATTCGAGATTGCCGAACAGAAAATAAAGAGAGATTCCCCAGGCGATCGTCCCGAGCGGCAGGTAATGCCCAGAGAGCCTGAGCGTCAACGCACCTAGAACAAGAGACACAACAGAAGTGAGCACTAACCCCACCACCAATCCACCCCAGGGATTGGCAAGTGGCGCCATCAGCGCCGGCAGATCCGGCGCAGTGGTCAGCCAGGCCGTGGCGTAGGCCCCCAGACCGACGAATGCCGCCTGGCCGAACGAAGTCAGGCCGCCGACGCCCGTCAGCAGCACCAGGCCGAGCGCGACCAGCGCATACAGGCCGATGTAATTGAGCAGGGTGATATAGAACTCGGGCAGCGCGAACGGCCCGAGTGCCAGCAGGACTGCGAACGCCGCCGGCATCAGCGCGCCCCGCTTCACTCTTCCTCCTCGACGTGGCGGGTGGTCAGCGAGCGCCAGACCAGCACCGGAATGATCAGGGTGAAGACGATGACCTCCTTGAACGCCGACGCC
>Ga0172370_10007109_pt1 | contig 13819 bp, 10 predicted proteins | sample LakKiv5m_FD_114538 | JGI IMG/M metagenome (GOLD analysis project Ga0172370, IMG submission 114538) | Freshwater microbial communities from Kabuno Bay, South-Kivu, Congo - kab_022012_11.5m | ecosystem: Environmental > Aquatic > Freshwater > Lake | place: Democratic Republic of the Congo...
AAAGACTGACGCGCATTGAAAATGGCACTTCACTGGATCGCCTCACACTCTTGTAAGGGCGCGGCATGCCGTGCCCTTACCGGCCTAGCTCGGGATGCGTTTGCTTCAATTCCAATACGTCGCGGTATGGAACAACGATATTGAACGCATCGAATTTGACCCAGATTCCCCCGTCGAGGAAGGAGCTCACAAACCCTTTCCCTGGCGAGGAGAACAGTGTGGGGGAGGCAAGGGACGTGATGAAAAGGTTCAATCTCAATACGCACCAGTAGCGTAGCAAAGAAGGATGGATCATGGCCGCGCTTTCGGAGATCAAGGAAAAGGAGCGGAGGGTAAGGGTTTTTCTCGAGCAGAAGAACCTGAGCGGGCTCCTGCTCAAACGACAGGCCAATTTCTCATGGATGACCGCGGGCGGCCTCAACCTGGTAGGTATTACCACTGAGGTCGGGGCCGCTTCACTCCTTATTACGAGCGACGCGAAGTTTGTGATCTGCAACAACATAGAAGCCCCAAGGATCCTAGAAGAGGAGGCGTTGGAAACGCAGGGGTTTACTGGAAGGCTGTTCCCCTGGCAGGAAGATCAGGAGGTCGCCATAATCAAGGAACTTGCTGCAGGGGGACGTTTGGGGTCTGATGTGCCCTTCCCCGATGCCGAGGTCCTTGTGGAGGATATCGCGCGGCTCCGCTACTCTCTCGCCCCCGAGGAGCATGAAAGATACCGATGGCTGGGAGAGAAGGTCTCGCTCGCCCTTGAAAAAACACTAACGGAGACCCGGAAGGGTGAAAAAGAATCGGAAGTTGTGGGGCGGCTCTGCAACGAACTATGGAAGGATCGCATCGACCCTATTACTTTGATGTCGGCAGCCGACGATCGGATTTTTCGTTTCCGCCACCCCATTCCCACTGAGAAGAAGATCGAGAAGTACTTGATGGTCTCTGTTAATGCGAGGAAGTGGGGTCTCATAGTTTCGCTCACCCGTTTTGTCCATTTTGGAAAGCTCCCGAAGGAGATCAGGGAGAAGTACAAGGCGAATGTCTTTATCGATTGCGCCTTTATGGCAAGCACCCTGCCGGGAGTCCCAGCCAGAGACTTACTCCAGAAAGGCATTGAGGCGTATGAGAAGACGGGGTACGGAGAGGAGTGGAAGCTCCACCACCAGGGGGGCTCCATTGGGTACACGGGCCGGGATTACAGGACGAGCTTCAACACACCCGATATCGTCCAGGAAAACCAGGCATTCACCTGGAATCCCTCGATAACCGGAACGAAGTCGGAAGACACCATAGTTGCTACTTCAACAGGGCCGGAAATGATTACCAAACCGATGATCTATCCAACCCTGTCGATGGAGGTGGAAGGGGTAGCGTTCACGAGGCCGGATATTCTCGAAAAGGAATAGGCCACAGTGTTGGCCAAAAGTCATAGCCTGTATACCACCCGTCACCCCAGTGAACCCCGGATCAAAGTCCGGGGCAGGCGTCGTCCCGACGGAAGTCGGGAACCAGTCTTTATCTGGATTTCCGGCTTTCGCCGGAATGACGGACCTTGGTCCCTGCGAATCGGCCAAGACTTTTGGCAACCCCTATGAGAGGCCGCGAAAGGAGTTGGCTTGCAAATGGATAAAGTGAGAATTGGAATGGTCGGTAAGGGATTTGCGGCACGCCTTCATCTGGAAAGCATCGCGGGTTTGCGAGGTCTTAAGGCCGATGTAGTTGCCTTTGCTTCGAGGAATCCGGATGCCGAGGGTTTTGCGAAGGCCTATGCCATTCCCGACCATTACCAGGACTACAGGCGGCTCCTCGAACGCGACGATATTGATGTCATAGACCTCTGTATTCCGACAGACCTTCATGAAGAATTCTGCATCCAGGCAGCTCAGGCGGGAAAGCATATCATATGCGAGAAGCCCCTCACGGGCTATTTCGGAAAGGATCGGCCTGAAGGCCAGGTCGGTTTTGCCGTGCCCAAGACTTTGATGCTCGAAGAGACCATGAAGGCATGTAAAAGGGTCTCCGGCGAAGTTGAACGCAGCAAAGTCAAATTCATGTACGCAGAAAACTGGGTCTATGCTCCTCCCTTCGTCAAGCTCAAACATCTTATGGCCGCGAGCGGCGGAACAGTTCTCGACATCAGGTCCGAGTTGAGCCACTCGGGGTCCCAGGCGCCGTATTCAAGACAATGGAAGACTTCGGGCGGGGGATCTCTGATGCGGCTGGGCGCACATCCGGTGGGGGCGGTGCTTCACCTGAAACACTATGAGGGACTGCTCAAAGGCGGCAGGCCGATCCGCGCCAAATATGTCACCTCAGAGGTGGGATACCATTCCAAGATTGAGTCCTTCATGGAGGAGAAGAAGAAGTACATCGTTTCCGAGTGGGAAGACGTGGAAGACTGGGCCGTCATGGTCATTACCTTCGAGGACGGGTCAAATGCAACTGTCTTCTCCTCAGATGGCGTTTTGGGCGGGGTGAGAAATACAATAAACGTGTACCTCTCAAATTCGGTAGTTTATGTGAACATCAATCCTAACAACACCGTGGAGATTTACTCTCCCGATCCACACGTCTTCGGGGACGAATTTATTGCCGAGCGACTGGAGACAAAGGCGGGCTGGAACTTCCCGAACCCCGACGACAACTGGACGAGGGGCTATGCTCAGGAGATGGAGAATTTCATCGATGACGTCCGCCTCGACAGAGTTCCGGCCTCCGGACTTGATCTGGCAAAGGATACCGTTGAAGTGATTTACGCGGCATATGTGTCGGCAGAAGAAGGGAAGCGAATATCAATCGGAGGGTAACCATTCAGTCACGGTCGAGATGAGAGTACGCCCCTCGCAATGACAGAGTGGACTCTCCTATGCAGACAAAGTGGGCATAAGGGCCTAAAAGGCAGTCGCACAGGCGAAAGCCGGGGAATTCCATGAAAAGCACATTGGAGAAGTATTCCGGCAGGATCGAACGAAACCAGGTCAACCCCCATGTCCGATACGACGGCCATGCGAGCGGACTAATATTCGATCCACGGAAGGAGGATGTTCCCCTGGAAGTCCTGGGCTTCGGCGTGTACCAGTTGGGCCCGGAGCCTGAGACAAGGGAAACTCGTGAAAAAGAAGTGATCATTGTCCCGCAGGACGGGGAATTCGAGGCAGAGATCAACGGCAAAAAGTTTACCGGAGCGAGGCCCGGCGGCCCTTTCGCGGCAACGCTGGGGCGATCCAATGCGTCTGCCCTGTACATCCCTTGCGGCGCGCGATTCGGTATTTGGGGAAAAGGCGAAATGGCATTTTTTGAGGCCCCTGCGCTTCGCGAAAATCCTGCGTTCTATCTACCTCCGGAAGAGGTGACGCTGGTGTCCCGCGGTGAGTGGATCTGGAGGAGAGATGTAATAAGCCTGATCACTCCCAAAAACGCGAGTTCCAACCTCATCGTCGGGGAAACTTACAATCCGCCTGGTTTCTGGTCAGGAACCCCCATTCACCGTCACGACAGAGATCAACCATCATCCGGGGAATCTGACCATGAGGAGGTCTATTACCATCGCTTCGGCTGGAGTCAGGGGCCGGGCGATCAATTCGGCGCTTACGGGGTTCAGTTGCTCATGGACGGCAAGGGACTCAACCAAGCATATATCATTGGAGACAAAAGCGCTTTCGCCATTCCGGGAGGTTGCCATCCGGTGGCCGCATCACCCGTCTCTGAACTCTTGTACCTATGGGGACTGGCGGGGAGGAGCGGCGAGCTGGCAATGAAAGATGTCCCCGAATTTGCTCATCTGAAACATTTTGAAGAGATCTTCAAGCAGATCGAAGAGGAGCCGGCGGTGAGGACTCTAACCGCTGCCGCTCTTGACGGTTTAGTCCAAAAGTATGCCTTGACAACAGAGCAGAAGGGTCTCTTGACATCAATGTTAAGGGAAAAGGGGTTCACTGTGGATTGACGCCCCCGACGGAGAAATTGCTGAAATATCAGGAGTGAACATGGAAAAGCGAGAGATTGTTAACCGGATGATCTCCGACGGTTTTATCCCGTTGATCAGGACAGACGCATCGTCAGAGGCATTTGACATAGCTGATGCCATTAGGAAAGGCGGCGCTGGATTTCTCGAAATAACAATGACCGTTCCACAGGCGATCGAGGTGATCAGAGAACTAAGCTCTAAATACAAGGACGAATTAATCATTGGAGCAGGAACCGTCCTGGACCCTGAAACGGGGAGGGCAGTGATTCTGGCAGGGGCACAATTCATCGTAAGCCCTAACTTTAACCTTGATCTGGTGGCTCTTGCGCGGCGCTACGGCATAGTGGTCATTCCAGGGGCGATGACGCCCACCGAGATCCTGGCCGCATGGAACGCAGGGGCGGATCTTGTCAAGGTCTTTCCCGCCGGACAGTTGGGGGGACCGGACTATATCAAAGCGGTAGGGGGACCCTTTCCGCAGATTCTTCTCATGCCCTCCGGCGGAGTTAATCTTCAGAACGCAGGGGCCTTCATTCGAGCCGGAGCGGCCGCGCTTGCCGTGGGCGGAGAACTTGTCGACAAAGAAGCGGTTGAAAAGAGAGCCTTCAATGTCATTACAGAAAATACCCGTGCCTTTATCAAGGCAATTCAGGAGGCAAGGGCAAATTGACACGAATCACTTTCCCTTACGCTGATATCAAGCCCCTGGACGTGGCCGAGCATAACCTCTTGGGCATTTTTGCGCCTTCCACGATTCCCGCGGGCAAGAGCGAGGAAGAACTGATTGAGGAAGCTTTTCTCCATCCTATCGACTCTGAACGGTTGAGCAAAAGGGTGAAAGGATGCCGAAAGGCCCTGATTGTTGTTGACGACCATACTCGCAGCACGCCGGTCGGGAAAATCCTTCCTCGATTGATGGAGGAATTGGACGCGGGAGGGATCAAGAAAGAGGGAGTGATTATTCTTATTGCTCTGGGCACTCACCGGCCCATGACCGGGGACGAAATGGTAAGAAAGGTTGGGAAGGAAATCTATGAGCAGTATCCTGTCCTTAACCACAATTACTCGGACCAGTCCCAGCTCTCCTTTTTGGGTAAAACAGAAGCGGGTACGCCCATCATCGTCAATAGGCTGGTTGAAGAAGCCGATTTTGTTATCGGTATAGGCCAGATTGTCCCACATCGCGTATCCGGGTTCAGCGGCGGAGGGAACATCATACAGCCCGGCATATGCGGGGAGGTCACGACCGGCAAAACCCATTGGTTGGCAGCGCAGTTCACCGGCCGAGAGATCCTGGGAAAAGCGGAGAACCCGGTTAAGCAGGAAATCGAGAATGTCGCCCTGAAAACGGGGCTCAAATGGATCGTCAATGCTATACAGGATGGCTCCGGACAACTGGTTCGCGTGGTTGCAGGCGATCCGGTCAAGGCGTATCGAGTTGGCGCAGCCCGATCACATGCTGTATACAGAAGCGCACTCCCGTCTGAGGCTGACATTGTGATTGCGGACTCCCACCCCTTCGACTCTGACCTGTGGGTGGCCTCCAAAGGGATATATGCTTCGGAATTAGCCGTGAAGCAGGGAGGGGTAGTAATTCTTGTCAGTCCTTGCTCTTCCGGGGTCTGTCCCAGTCACCCCGAGGTCCTGAAAGCGGGTTACCACACCTTTCAAGAGGTCGATCAACAAGTCCGGAGCGGGATGATAAATAAACTGACGGTCGCGGCCCACCTTGTCCATGTAGGGCGGGTGGTCAAGGAAAGGGCCACAGGCATATTGGTGACTCGCGGGATATCAAGGGAAGATACCAAGAAGCTGGGACTCCTTTATGCCGAAGAGCCTCAGGATGCGCTGGAGATGGCCATGTCGCTCTGCGGCAGGGACGCAAAAGTGGCTGTTCTTCGGAGAGGCAGCGAAATACTCCCTGTCATTCAAACCGGAGCGGAGTAGGAAATCATTTATGGCGGTGACCATTCAGTCTTGTGGGGCAGGCTTTCCAGCCTGCCGATTCTGGAACATGGCTAGAGGCAGACTGGAAGAAATTGTCTCAAAACTCGGGGCGAGCGCAAATCGTGCCACGATGAGGGCCGGAATGCATTTTCTTCCCCAACCCTCTCCCAGAGGGAGAGGGGGCTATTGTGGAGCCGTTCTTGAAGTCCCCTCGCCCTTTGGGAGAGGGACAGGGTGAGGGGGAATTCGTGCTACAATCGCAGCCATACTTTGAGTTTTGAGACCGTTTCGGAAAGCCTGCCCCACGAGTGTAACGACACTTCCGCCACAGGAAACCGAATGGTTGCTCATGAAGGAGAGTTCATGAAAGCGGTGGTGAAGTACGGAAAGGGAAAAGGGATGGTCGAGATGCGGGAGGTCCCCGAACCTAAGATCGGGGCTGGCGAAGTCCTGATCGAAGTGAAGGCCGTCGCCGTGTGTGGAAGCGACCTCCACATTTTTCATGACAGCCACCCGTATTGGCCTCCGGTGGTACTGGGCCATGAGTTCTCAGGCGCAATTGCACAGGTTGGAAAAGCCGTGGAAGGATGGAAGGTCGGGGACAGGGTGGTGAGCGAAACAAGGACCGGCGCTTGCGGGACCTGCTACACATGCCAGAGCGGCTTTCCCCAGGTTTGTGAGCATAAAAGGGCCTACGGCATAGGGATCAACGGCGCGTATGCAAAATATGTGGCCGGTCCTGCCAGGTTGCTTCATGGTCTGCCCGATAATATTCCTTTTGACGTGGCCGCAACGATTGAGCCTATAGCGGTTTGTGTCACGTCGATCTTGGAACGATCCGGGCTCCAGGCCGGGGAATCGGTTGTCATTACCGGTCCCGGCCCCATCGGTCTCATCTCAGTCGCCGTTGCACGAGCCGCCGGAGCGAAAAGTATTATAGTCACCGGCCGAAACTCGGATGAAGGAATAAGGTTTGATAAGGCGAGAGAGCTGGGGGCTGATCTCACCGTCAACGTCGACAAGACGGATGCAATCGCGGAAGTATTGGAAATAACGAATGGTTTAGGAGCAGATGTGCTTATCGAGACATCGGGCGGCTCACCGGCAATCTACCAGGCCTTCGAAATGGTGAGGAGGTTGGGGAGGATTTGCGCCATCGGGATTTCCGGTAAGGAGCACGTCCCCATCCCATATGACAGGGGAATATTCAAGGCTCTTCGCTATGATTTCTGTTTCTCCAGCAGTTGGACTGCTTGGGAAAGAACGATCGGTCTTGTCGCCAAGGGTTTGCTCCCCGCGGAAAAGCTCATTACCCATAGACTGCCCCTTGAAAAGTGGCAGGAGGCTTTTCGTCTCCTGGAGACCCTGCAAGCTGCCAAGGTGATCTTGGTCCCATGAAACGGTTTCAAAGCCTGGGAGTTTCTGGAAAAGCTACCGGGGAGGCCAAACAAAAAATGATAAGCCGGAGACCCCTCAATGAATGCAGGGTCCTGTGCACTCCCGCAACATTCGGAAGGAGCGACCCGGCTCTGAAGCCTACCCTGGAAGCAGCCGTACGAGAGGTCATTTACAATCCTGTTAACCGACCTCTAAGAGCGGCCGAGTTGCGTCCTCTCGTGAGAGACGTGGACGGTTACATCGCAGGCCTCGACGAGGTCAATGCTTCTGTGATCGAGGAGGCCAATCGCCTCAAGGTCATTGCCCGCTATGGAGTAGGAATTGACCGGGTAGATGTCGGAGAGGCCACAGGGCGCGGCATTGTTGTGACCAATACGCCGGGTGCAAATTCAGCGGCTGTTGCGGAACTCACCATTGCCCTGGTGTTATCTCTGGCGCGCAAGCTCATTGCTGCCGGTGAGGCGGTCCGGCATGGCGAATGGCCCGCCATGAATGGCATTGGCATCCGGGGAAAAACCGTGGGGCTCATTGGCTTGGGTTCGGTTGGCCGTGAAGTCGCCCGGCGCCTTAAGGGATTCGCCTGCAATATTCTCGCTTTCGACCCTTTCATAGAGCCGGAAATAGCTGACGAATATGGGGTCCGCCTCGTTCCCCTCGAGGAGCTTCTCGGCCATGCTGATTTTGTTTCCCTTCACGCGCCCGCGACCGACTTGACTTTAGGGATGGTGAACCAAGAATTCCTCGGGCGCATGAAAACCGGGGCATTTTTAATCAATACCGCCCGCGGAGCCCTGGTTGACGAGCAGGCGCTTATGAGCGCCTTGGGAAGCGGACGTTTGCAGGGCGCAGCTTTGGATTGCTTCTCCCGCGAGCCGCCGGATAAAGACAACCCCCTTTTGAGGCATCCTCAAGTGATAGCCACGCCCCATATTGCTGCGCACACCGATGAGGCAGTCAACCGGATGGGATGGGCGGCTCTTGAAAATTGTTTGGCAGTGCTTCGAGGCGAGCGGCCGTTGCACATCGTAAATCCGGGGGTATTGGAACTGTCCTGCCACGAGGATAGCGATGTCCGGCCGTGAGAGGAAAACCTGGTTCCTGGGCATCGACCTTGGCACGGGAAGCTGCAAGACCGTCGTAGTGAACGGGGATGCTCAGGTGCTTGGTTTTGGGTCAGGCGACTACGCTGCCTCCTCCCTTCACGAGAAATGGCAGGAACAGGACCCACGGGCCGTACTCGACGGCATGGTTCGATCTGTGTGTGCCGCGATGGAAGGGGCCGGTGAGCTGTCAGGCGCGTGTTCGGGAATGAGCATCGGCGGGGCGCTCCATAGCCTCATGGCATTGGACGGCTCGGGCAAGCCTTTGACCGGCATCATGACGTGGGCAACCAGCAGAGCAGCTCCCCAGGCCGAGGCGCTACGTGGGACTCCCGGCGCTCAGGACCTCTATCGCCGGACAGGATGCCCGGTCCACGGCATGTATCCTTTGTACAAGGTTCTTTGGCTCCGGCAGGAGCGTCCTGAGATATTCAAGAAAGCCGCCTGTTTTGTCTCCGCGAAGGAATACGTATTTGCGCAATTGACGGGCCATCACGTTGTCGATTATTGCCTGGCCGCGGGATCAGGATTCCTCAATGTCCACGACTTTCGCTGGAACGCTTTTTCTTTGGATCTGGCCGGGATCTCAGCCACCCAACTATCGTCCCTGTGCGACCCTGGTGAGGTCTTCCGCGTATCCAACCGAGACCTGGCAGCCCGGATGGGCATTCCCCCGGATTCCCCCATAGTCCTCGGATCGGCCGATGCGGTCAACTCCAGTCTGGGCGCGGGCGGGGTATTCCCCTGGCAGGCAACGTGCATGATCGGGACGAGCGGCGCCCTCAGGACCATTTCAACTCAACCTGTGCTTGATATAACCTCTCGGAGCTGGTGCTACGCGATCGACCCTAAGCACTGGCTGGTCGGTGGGGCGATTAACAACGGCGGCATCGCCCTTTCGTGGCTGCAGGATCTCCTCCATGACGCCTTCCCAAACCTGCCGAGGGACATGCTGATATCGTTTGCTGTTTTCACGTCTCTTGCTAGTCGGGCAGAAATTGGAGCCCGCGGGATAATCTGCCTCCCCCTGTTTGCCGGTGAACGCAGCCCCAACTGGAACTTGCACGCAAGAGCCGCGTTCTTCGGCCTTTCGTTGGATCACAAGATCGAACATCTGGCTCGGGCGGTTCTGGAAGGTATATCGTTTCGATTCCGATCCGTGCACGATGTGCTTGCAGAGATCACGGGGGAGGTGCGTCAGATAAGGGCATCGGGCGGCTTTACCCGTTCACCTTTCTGGCTGCAGACCACAGCGGACGTGCTCAACCGGGAGTTGATTGTCCCCGCTTGGGGAGAGACATCGAGCCTGGGCGCTGCGCTTTGGGCAATAAAAGGCGCTGCTACGCTCTCGTCCCTTGAAGACATCGAGAAACTAATCCCGATTGGAAAAGTGTGCAGACCGATCCCCCGAAACGCCGAGATCTATGAGCGGCTCTACGGAGTTTATAGTGACCTCTACGCGGCTGTAAGCCCGCTGTTTGAACGGATCATTCCTTTTCAAGAAGAGAACAGCTAGATATAATGATTGTTCAAAACAATGTCCGATTACTATGAAGAGTCCGGTTGAGGCAATGCGCCAATATCAAGTCATTTCGTTGTAGCGGGTGCCACTGCTGGCTTGTCTAGCAGTGTGATCCCATTCAAAAAGAACTTTTGAGAATCACTATAAACTTCAACGGTTTTCAAATCATTGTGTTAGAGACAGGAGAAATTCTGTTGACAAGGCAAAACCCGAAGGATTACCATAGTGATGACTGGGCGGTCGGTCACCCAGGAGATTCACATGCCGAAGTCCACTTTCTCCAAAATATCCGAAGAAAAACAAGACAGGGTCCTGACAGAGGCCGCACGCCTTTTCGCAGAGCGGGGATTCGCCCAAAGCGATATGGCCCAAATCGCAGCGAGGGCCAATGTCTCCAAGGGCTCGCTGTACGATTATTTCGAAAGCAAAGAAGACCTGTACATTTCCGTTTGCAGGGATGCGCTGAGGCGGTCGAGAGCGGCCGTTTACGGCGGTATCAACCCTGAGTGGGACATCTATCGCCAGGTGGATCACATCTTTTGCAGGGGCGCGGTTTTTTGCCTGGCCCACCCTCAATATGTGCAGATGTACCTTCAGATCACCTCTCCGGGTATGGAAGTGTTCGCGAATGAGCTCACGCGCGAAGTGGAAGGGTATACCGCCGACCACCTCAAGTCCCTGATTCGACATGGAATTCAAAAGGGCATTGTCCGCAGGGACATCGACATCAACCTGACAGCGTTTCTGATCAACACCTTGTACATCATCTTCCTGGCTTCACTGGTATCTCGTCACTTCGAGATCAGGATGAAAGAGTATCTGGAGATCAACGGCCCTGTTGACGAGCGAGAGGCTAACAGTCAACTGGAGAAGATCGTCTCGTTGATTGACGGATTTCTCCGGCCTGAACAGGGTGTCTGTGGCGAGGTCCCTTGAATTTGAGTTTTTTCCCGGTTGGGTTCGGCCGCAGCATGGAGGCTGTCTCAAAACTAACGGCCCGGGCAGAATTCTGCCACGAATGCACCCTCACCCTGTCCCTCTCCCAAAGAGAGAGGGGACCGCTAAACGGCTTCAGATGGGCTCCCTCTCCCTCTGGGAGAGGGTTGGGATAAGGGTGACAAAAAGCTTGTCAACCTTGATTGTGTCGCGATTTGGGTTTTCTTCCACCTTTTGAGACAGCTTCACGCTGCGTCCCTACAGCTCGGCGCATGTATTACCGCCTCTTCCGTAGGGGTACGGCATGCCGTGCCCGCAGCGCCAGAAGCTATTTTCAACGCGCGGCATCATAGGAATCGGAAAAATGACCGAAAAGGTCGTTCCTAAGAATGGGGGTTGGAATGGCAACCACAACCGGTGGACACATAATAGCAAGCATGCTGAAAGAAGAAGGAGTCGAAAGGATTTTCGGCATAAGCGACGGTACGTACCTTCGATTCCTCAAGGCTGCAGTGGATCTCGGTATCGAGATGATCACCCCTCGCCATGAGACAATTGCCGCGCACATGGCCGGAGCTTACGCACGAATGACCGGCAAACTCGGGGTGTGCATAGCGAGCAACGGGCCGGGAGTGGCCAACATGCTCTCCGGCGTCGCGGTGGAAAATGCCGAAGGCAACCGAGTTCTTCTCATAACCAGTTCCAGAAGATTTGGGATTACCTACCCGGATAGAGGCGGCGCTTACCAGTGTTTTGATCAGGTCGGAGTCATCGGAGCCATGTGTAAATGGTCCTGCTGTGCGCCCACGGCCAACAGAATTCCCGAACTCCTGCGCAAGGCGTTTCGCAAATGCTACGAAGGTAGGCCGGGAGTTGTGCACTTCGATGTGCCCGAGAGCGTGATCAATGGCGAAACCAAGCCGGTCCCCATATTGAAGCCTCATCAATATCGTCGCGTCGAACCTATTTATCCCGATCCGGATCAAGTCTCGAAGGCTGCGGACATGCTTAAAGCCGCGCGGCTCCCGCTGATTCATGCGGGGAGCGGTGTGATCCACGCTCAGGCCTTTGGCGAGTTGCAGACACTGGCCACGCTGCTGCACGCGCCTGTCACCACCTCGTGGAGCGCTCGTGGCGTTCTGCCCGAGACCTCCCATCTTTCGTGGCCGATGATTCATGTCAAACAGGTGAACCAGGTCAGAAACCGGGCGGATTTCGTGCTCTGTCTTGGATCCGAGGTCGGCGAGACCGACTGGTGGGGCAAGGCTCCGTACTGGTCCCAGCCGTCTGATCAGAAGTGGATTCAAGTGGATATTGATGAGGGAATACTCGCGCGGAACAGGCCGGTCGATTTGGCCATTTTGGCTGATGTTGGGGTTTTCATGCGCCAGCTAATTGAGAGGCTCCAGGACACAAAAGACAGTGCCGTCCTCGAAAATCGGCGTTCAGAGACGTCAAAGCTGCGCCAAGATATTGACAAAGACAGAGAGAAACTGGACGAGAAGCTTTCCGACCAATCCTCTCCAATGATAACGGCCCACGTGGCATCTGTCTGTCGGCAGGTCTTGGATGACAATGCGGTGGTGGTCTTCGACGGCGGAAATACAGCCGTATGGGGCAACTTTTATTATCAGTTGCGTGAGCCCAATACCCAGATATCAACACCTCATTTCGGCCACCTGGGCGCTGGGGTAGGGCAGGCGCTCGGGGCCGCGGTCGCTCTGCCCGACAGGCAGGCAGTCTGCATTATCGGCGACGGAGCTATGGGATTCAACATGCAGGAAATAGAGACGGCCGTTCGAAACAATCTGACGGTGATCTACCTGGTTTGTTGCGACAAGCAATGGGGCATGGTGAAGATGAGCATGAGTTTTGCTCTGAAGCCCCTCAAGACATTCTTCATGAAGTCTCTGAGCCCGGAGGAAACCATCAACACCGACCTGGCCGAGATCAAGTTTGACAAACTTGCCGAAGCTATGGGCGCTCACGGCGAAAGAGTCTCGGCGCCTGGTGACCTCAAGCCTGCGCTGGAGAGGTGCCTTGCCGCGGGGAAATGCTCGGTAATCCATGTGGACGTCGATCCTGTAAAGCACATGTGGGCTCCTGGGTTGTTGCATTTCAAGGCCATGCATCAGGAGCCGAAAGGAAAATGACAGGAGCCCTTTAGTGGCCGATGTGGGTGGGAGGAGGAGAGCCCATGAGCAACGAGCTGGCCGACAACGGATACTTGATCTCCAAGAAGTATTCCTATTACGTGTTTGGGCTGCTTTTCCTGGTTTATATGTTCGACTACATCGACAGGATGGTGATTGTCTCCCTCTTTCCATTCTTGAAGGCGGAATGGGCGTTGACAGATACCCAATGCGGCCTTCTCGTAGCAGCGGTTTCCTGGTCCATTGTAGTTTTCACGTTTCCCGTCTCGGTACTGGTGGACAGGTGGAGCCGAAAGAAAAGCATCGGGATCATGTGCGTGTTATGGAGCCTGGCCACGGCTGCCTGTGCCTTCACAACAAGTTTTGTCCAGCTCTTCGCTGCCCGCGTCTGCATCGGCCTCGGTGAGGCAGGTTACGCTCCCGGCGGCACGGCCATGATATCTGCCATATTTCCCGAAAAGCATCGCGCGAAGATAATGGGGTTGTGGAACGCCTCCATTCCTTTGGGAGCGGCTCTAGGAATAGCCCTCGGCGGGATTATCGCGGAGCGATTAGGATGGCGGCACGCATTCGGAATCGTTGCCCTTCCCGGGCTGTTAGTCGCTCTTCTGTTCTTTTGGATCAAGGATTACCGAAGTGTCGATCTCGTGCGAACAGCGGGCGGGGAAAACCGGTTCGAAGCCAAGAGTTCTATGAGGCCGGCTGATGTGGCCCGGGAGTTCATCCGTACTCCGTCTCTAATACTGACCTACCTGGGCTTCATAGGGTGCCTGTTTGCGACAGCGGCCATGCTGGCGTGGTT
>Ga0172370_10007110_pt1 | contig 13817 bp, 3 predicted proteins | sample LakKiv5m_FD_114538 | JGI IMG/M metagenome (GOLD analysis project Ga0172370, IMG submission 114538) | Freshwater microbial communities from Kabuno Bay, South-Kivu, Congo - kab_022012_11.5m | ecosystem: Environmental > Aquatic > Freshwater > Lake | place: Democratic Republic of the Congo...
GACTCGCCCGGTTCGGAATTCCACTACTTCCCTTCACACTCGATTCCTCTTTATCAGACGAAGTATTCTCTCTGAAACCGGCCAATTTTGACGGCCTTTTCCCGTACCTTAGATTGATTATTTGTCGAGCCTTAAAGCCGTCCCGTCCGATGCGGCCATCACGCGCCCTTTTTCCGATTTTCTGGGTAGGTTCTTCGGATAGGGCAAGGTGTGCCCACCGTCGGCCTTTATATGGCATGTTGCGAGGTACAATTTTTGCCAACAAGAAGCCGAATTGCCATACCCGGGCTGACAGCTCACGAAACATGATGTTTGGAGGTTTTCCCTTGAGTTCCCATTTCCGGTTCGCTGCTAAAATCGTTTTTATTATTTTTTTTCTGCTCGCTTTGACCTTGCCCGCTGCTGCACAAACGTGGAAGATTATGCCGGTGGGGAATTCGATAACCAAGGGGGTGGGAAGCACAGATAGCCTTGGTTTTCGCAAAAAGCTTTATGATAATCTGTACAACTCCGGGATCAACTTTCAGTTCGTTGGCAACGAAACCAGCGCGCCATACAAAGGCTGGTTTAAGAGCGGCGCCAAGATTGAGGAATTCCGTATCGGTGCAGCCTATGATTTGGTCAACGCCATTAATACCTACCAGCCTAATATGGTTCTCATTCACTTGGGAACAAATAACTTGACCAGCTATTCGGTCAGTTCCGCCATAACGAATCTTGAAAGCCTACTTAAAGACTTCTCCAACATCTCCACAGTACAAAGAATATTACTATGCAAGATCATTCCGAGGACAGAGTGGGGCAATCCCGATCTCAAAACAAGAGATTTTAATGCCGCCATTGACAATCTTTTCTTTAGTCGACCTGCCGGAATCGCCTGGGATAAAATTACCTTGGTAGACATGTACTCTCAGTTCACAACCAACCATTATATTTCTACCAGCTTGTTTGCCGATCCCAAGCATCCCAATGATAACGGCTATCAAAAAATGGCGGACGAGTATGCTCGCGTCATTAGAGGGCTCAACCAGTCCGATGTCACTCCGCCTGATCAAATTGTGCTTGGGGGCACGGCTACTCCTTATGCGATTACCCTGAGCTGGCAGAGCGTCGGCGATGACGGTGGCAACGGCAAAGCTAATTTATATGAACTGCGTTATGTGCCCGAGGTAAACAAAAGCGATCCATTTAGCACCTGGAATTTGGTCTTCTTGCCTCAACCAAAAGATAATACCAAGGAAGCGGTGACCATTGAGAATCTACAGCCGGATAATCTATATTACTTTAGAATTCGCGCCTATGACGAGTGGAACAACAAGGGCAGTCTGTCATCGGTGGAATTTTTCATTCGAACGCCCGACACTTCTCGCACCACTGTAATTTGCGATGACCTTTCTGATCCTTCCAAGTGGAGTGCTAATCCTTCTTGCCTCCGAATTGATAACGGCGAGATGCACAACATCTGCACAGATAAATGGAAATCTCTGGCTGTTTATACAGATGCCAAGTACCCTCCAGATATACGCTATGCCGAAGCTTCTTTTCGCTGGTCAGCCTTAGCGACCGAGCGCGGCTCGACGGGTGTAGCGATGTTGCTCGATGCGCCTAGTTATTCGGCCAACGGATATATGGTTTACATGCGATCAGGTACAGTTTATCTTTATGAAGTCATCAACGGCGAGGCAATAAATAAAATAAGCACGCTTTACCCGCAGTCGCCGCCGGCACCGAACCCGGGGGATGAATTTAAAGTAAGATACAACAGCAGTGATCAATCCTTCGAGGTGTTTCTTAATAATTCTTATCTTGGAAAATTATCTGATCCCTTGCACCGACAGGGCTCGGCTGAGTTTTTATACTCAGGGGTGATGATTTATGGCTGGGGAGATCGGTCGAATGCTATTTCTGAATTCTGTATCACTGTTCCTCCTATGTCCGGGTATCGTTTGGCTATATCAAATGGTGACCCAAGGGCCGGTACGGTTGGCAAACGGCTGCCTGATGCACTGACCGTTATGGTCACCGATAAGATTGGTCGCGGCGTGGAAGGCGTGCCCGTCGATTTTACCGTTGTGCCCCCGGACTCCGGCTTTTTGAGCACCGATCCCGATTCTATTGCCTCCGTTTTTGACGGCAACATTTGGATTGAAGCTGAGAGCGGAACTTTGAATGGGCCGATGGAGGTTGGCAAGGATCCCTTGGCTTCCGGGGAGAGGTTTGTTTATGCCACGGGAGATAACAATTTTGGCTCGGTCAACTACGAGATTTATGTACCTGTCGCCGGCACTTACAAGGTCTGTTTGCGGGCTTATGCACCAGATGGTAACCAGAATTCCTGCAGGTACGCCATTGGCAATTATACCATGCCAACGGATCAAAGATGGGACTTTGGTACTACGGGAATGTGGTATTGGTCTAGCGATAGGAGCTTCCCCCTTACAAAAGGTTTTGTGAACTTTGCCATCATTAACCGAGAGTCAGGGACTCGTTTTGACAAAATTCTTCTAACCCGTAATGGGGGATGGCTGCCGAGCGCCAATGACAAAGGAGGTGGAAGACTACCCTTTTCGAATATTACCGACGATCAAGGTTACGCTTATACCTTCCTGACTTTCGCTAAGAAATCAGATGACGTGCATGTGCAAGCAATGGCGCCAGTGCCAGTTGATTCGGTTCAGACGTTCACTGAATATGCAGTGGCGGATGCTCCAGCTACCATGGTAGCCATTTCACCGGCGCCTGGTGTAGATTCCATCACCAGAGCGGGCACAGCCGGCCAGCCGTTATCCGATGATTTTGTTGTTAAGCTCAGTGATCAGTGGAGCAACTTAGTCTCAGGAATTACGGTCAAGTTTGAAGTTACCAAAGGCGGAGGCACACTTGGCAACGGTCAATTTAGTCAACTGGTAACCACCGACAACACCGGGGAAGCTCGGGCGCGGTTAACTCTCGGTTACGATGGCAGCGAAAACCAGGTCAAGGCCAGTTTGCTCGACTATGCTTCTGTTCCGCCGGTGTTGTTCTACGGAATAGCGGATAACAACGGTTTCCCCTTTGAAATCCAAATGGTCTCCGGCAACAGTCAGATGGACACCGTGATGCATGTTTTGCACGACTTGCTCAGGGTTCGCGTGCTTGACACCAAAGGCAAAGGTGTTGCCGGGTATAAGGTGCCCTTCAAGGTTGCCTTGGGGAATGGAAAGCTAAACGGCAGTTCCGATAGCTTGGCTGTTCCAACCGACTCTCTGGGCGAAGCTGCCGTCGTTTTCAAGCTGGGAGACAAGGCTGGAACTAACAACAACAAAGTAATAGTAAATGCCAAAAGAGGAGATGCACCTTTAGCTGGCTCGCCCTTGGAATTCACTGCTTCGGCTGGGCCTGACAAGCCAGATACCTTGATTAAAATCTCTGGCGAGCCTCAATCGCAGCACGCCGGCTTCAAATTCGCGCAGGAGTTGGTGGTCAAGGTTAGCGATCAGTATGGCAACGGGATTAAGAACCATAGCGTGACGTTTAGCGTGCAAACCGGCACCGGCAATTTTGACGGTCAAGTTACGCTCACGGCCGGCCCGCCGAAAACGGTCTTTACCGATAGCCTGGGGAAAGCGCAAGTATCTTACTCGGCCGGCAACGCCACCACCACGCAGATCGATAAGATCAACGCCAATGCCGGTACGGCAGGTTTGCAAGTCTTTTCGCTGACGGTTAATCCGTCGATTCCAAGCAAACTGACCAAAATCTCCGGTGACAATCCGGTTCAGGAGGCGACTGTCGGCGGCCGGCTTAGCACGGCTTTCAAGGTCAAAGTGACCGATCCATTCAACAATGCCAAATCCAACGATACGCTCACTTTCAAGGTCGAATCCGGTGGTGGCAAATTCGACAACAATCTGGATTCAACGCTCGTTTCCACCGACGCCAACGGCGAGGCTCAAGCCTATTTGACTCTCGGCACCATGGCCGGATTCCAAAACCAGCAGGCAAGAGTGCTCTCCCGAGCATTTTCTTTCATAACTCCGGTGACGTTTGTCGCCACCGCCCAAACAGGTCCGGCAGCGAAAATTGCTGCTGCAAACGACACCCTCTTTTCCGGCGATGCCGGCGGCGGGCCGGCCTCCCTGAGCGTCAAAGTCACGGACCAATATGACAATCCGAGGCAAGGAGAATCTATTACTTTTACCATCGACGCCGGAACCAATGCGCACTTTGACCACGGCAATGCCACGACAGCTGCAACAACTAAAGCCGACGGCATTGCCACGGCCAACTATTACATGGGCACCAATGCACTTGAGGGAAATGTTATTTACGCTTATTCAACTGTTGGCCTGTCCCTGCAGGGAAGCCCGGTCAAGTTTACTGGGACTGTTAGGCCTGGTTCGCCGGCGAGTCAGGCCATCCTCCCAGCAAGCACCGGCCAAACTGCGCGCATTCGTACAATATTGCCCACGCCTCTCACCGCTACGGTTTATGATCAGTATGGGAATTCGGTGCCCAACGTGAAAGTGCATTTTCAAGTCCTAAGCCAAGGAGGCGCAATAGAAGGCAGCACCGAAGCGGATCGCACCACGGATCAGTATGGCCAAGCTTCGGTGTCCTACACCCTTGGCACCAAAGCCGGCAGCAACAGCGATACGGTAAAGGTCACGGTCGTAGGCTTCGACCAAATTCAGCCGGTGTTTTTCTATGCTTCGGCAGAGCCGGGTGATCCGCACAAGATATATGCCGCAGGCGACAGCACGTGGGCGTCCGTGCAGACCGGGAAAAAGCTAACCCCGAAAGCCAAGGTGGTTGACCGGTATGACAATGCAGTAGCGAACTGGCCGGTGACCTTCGCCTCGACTCGCGGTGGAGGAACAGTCGATGGTGGTCGACCGGACTCAGCGACCGTACAAACTACCGCTGATAGCGGCATCGCCCAAATCGATTGGACCGTCGGCAAGCCGGACACCAACAAGTTGCTGGCAAAAAGCCGTTTCAATGGCCTGTCACTTGCCAATTCGCCGGTTACGTTTTGGGCTTGGGTGACGGCTGGTAAGCCCTATTTTATGGAAAAGCTCACATTACTAAGCGATACCGGGGTGGTGGGATTGAAACTGGCTGATTCTGTGGGGGTAAGGGTCACAGACGTAGAAAAGAATCCCATTCCGCATCACGCCGTACGATTCGAGGTGACCGGTTCCCTGCGAGGCAAAATATCTTATCGAGATTCCACGGCTGAAAAGCTGACTGTTTACACTCACAACGACGGAACCGCGGCGGTTGCTTTTACCTTCGGCTCAACAGCCGGGCCCTATGGATTACACGTGAGCTCGACAACAAACTTACCGGGTACTCCGAGTGGTGTTAATTTCGTTTTGTACGCGGAGACGAGAAAAGCATACGAGATAGCGCTAATAGAACCGATTGGGATTCCGTCTCTAGAAGTGGGTTCGAAGGTAAGTGTCAAGGCCAAAGTCACTGACAATAGCGGTGCGTCGGTTAGCAACCACCCAGTCGGATTTGAAATCCTCGGTAATTCAGGATATGTTGGTTCGAAGGGGGTGGTGACTTCACAGAAAGCTACCAGCTTGGCTGGAATCGCCGAAGAGATATGGATTCTCGGTCCCGATATAGGCACAGACTCGCTCAGAATCAGCGCATTTGGTCAACCTAATCAGCATTTGCAAGGATCACCGATCATAGTCAAGGTGACGACCAAAGCCGGTGCGCCGGATTCAGGTCATTCCACCATCGTGGCGGGAGGCCAGCCCATCGCCGGCGATAGTCTCACCATAACAATCACGCTTGCGGACAGCTTTAACAATCCTGTGCCGAACAAGATGATTCAGTTAGTGCCCGGCGATGCAAATGTTTCGATTGTACAGGATACATCAACTCCGACTAATGCTCAGGGCAAGACCACGGGAGTCATAAAATCCGACGCACTCGGTAAGCATGGTGTTTATGCGCGATCATCGGATACTGGCAAGAATGTCGCCTATGGTGAGTTTGTTTTTGTAGCCGGCCTTCCGGATTCGCTAAAGTTATATGCCGGCAATGGCCAAAAAGGCAATATAGGCACTCTGTTGCCTGATTCTTTGGCGGTGCTTGTTGTTGATAGTAATGGCTTTCCGGTCTCCAATGTGGAAGTCAAGTTTTCCACCGAAGCTACCGGCGCTCGTTTTCTGGAAACCGGGCAGCAGATTCGTACGGAGCGAACCGACGCCCAAGGAATTGCCGCAGCGCATTTAATTTTGGGATCGGAAACCGGCCCAAAGACCGCCAAGGCAAAAAGCAGCAATGACAACGAGGTTTATTTTGCGCAAAGCGTCTTGACGCCGGTTCCGCCTTACGTGCTTGCCGACACCTCCGGCAGCGGGCAAAGGGCCAACAAAGGCGAGCGGCTAGCAAAGCCTTTCGTAGTGGGTCTTCGTGATGCGGTCGATCATATTGTGGCTAATGCTCTAATCTCCTATACAGTGAAATCAGGCGATGGACAAATCATCGGTACCAATCCCAATCCGACCGATTATGCAGGGCGATCGGCACTTTATTACCAATTCGGCACCAGACCTACAAATGCCGATACTGTAGAAGCAAGCAATACTTTGGCTCGAAATGCTATAAAGTTTTGGGCAAAGGCGGCTGCGGGGAAAAGATTAGTATATGTTTCCGGAGATAGCCAAAAAGCCACTGTCACCGTGCCTCTTACAACGCCGCTCAAACTGAAAGCGATTGATGACTATGGCGATCCAATAGTTGGGCTTTCTATCCAGTTCCAGTTTTCACTCGTTCAAGGATCTGGAGCAATCCTGACACCGCTTAGCTCCGTGACGAATAGTGCTGGAGAAGCCCTTACGTTCCTTACTCCAGGCCAAACAGCCGGAGAGTATAAAGTCCGAGCGACCTCGCTTTCTATGCCCGGTCAGTATGTTGAATTTACTTGCACGGCTGAACCAGACCGACCATCTAAATTTGAGAAGATTTACGGAGATGGGCAGTTTGGGACTATCAATCGGGAGTTGGTATACCCCATCAGGGTCATCGTGGTTGACAAGTACGATAACCAGGTGCCTAATGCCTTGGTGACCTTTGTACCTTTGCAAGGTAAGGTAGATAAGACTTCTGGTACCAGCGATCAGTCCGGCTTAGCTCAATGTCGGTGGACCATTGGTTCTTCTCTGGAATGGCAAGCGAATCGGTTGTTTGTGATCTGTAGCAAGGTGGACACCTTTTTGGCAACCGGTGTTAGCAACAATTTTCCTCTCATTGGCAATTCGTCTGAGAGCGTATCCATCGAATATAGCAGAACTTTCTCTTATACGATTCCGGCTGTGGACGCAGACGGCGACCCACTCACCTATTCCATTCAGGATATGCCCCCGAATGCTGCGTTGAATCCAATTACAGGTGAGTTTTTCTGGACGCCGACCGAAGCTCAACAAGGTGAGTGGCTGCTGCACATACAGGTTGATGACAACAAGATCGGCTATGAACACGGCTTTGATGTGGATTCACTAAAAATCACTGTTACCGAACCCGATACGTCCACATTGGTTGAGCTTTCCACCTTTGAAGGCTCGGTCGTGCCATACAAGGGCATCCTCCTAAATTGGAAGACGAATCGGGAGATCGACAACCTTGGGTTTGACGTGCTCCGCAGTTTTTCGGAAAACGGTCAATATCGCAAGATCAACAGCGGGGTCATCAAGAGTCATGCGGACGGCAAATACAGCTTTACCGACAGCACCGTGGTGGCGGGCCGGAAGTATTACTACAAGCTGGAAGACATCGACGCCAATGGCGCTCGTTTTCAACACGGCCCGGTGGCGGTGGAGCTGCAACTGCCGGACAAGTTCCAGTTGCTGCAGAATTACCCCAATCCCTTCAATCCCCGGACCACAATCCGCTTCCAATTGCCCAAAGCGGCCGCCACCCGCATCAGCATCTATAACATGCTGGGACAGGAAGTGAAGCGAATCGTGGATCGGCAAATGCAGCCGGGCTATCACGAGGTCCTATGGGATGGCCGGAACGAGGCCGGGATGCAGGTCGGTTCCGGCGTCTATTACTATCGCATCGAAGCAGAAGAGTTTAGAGACACCAAGAAGATGGCAATGCTGAGATAGACCAATAACAAAGACGTGGGTTTGTTGCGCAGGATAAAGAACTTTTTCGATTGGATAATGACCTTAAAAATGAGATCCGAATTCTCATTCAGAGAGAATGGAATTTAGAAGCAAACCATATGGAGGAAGATATGTCGCTTGCAGAGCTAATAAAGTCAGAATTGCCCCTTAATCGCAAGGAGCGATATTTTACCGGTACGGTTTTTCCTATGATTGTTTGCAAAGACGATTTTAAGTACTTCCATCTTCTTACCTCACTGATAACAGGGTTTGGTGAAGGGGTGATTGACTGTCGTCCGAATACTGCGAACATTCAGTTTTTTACCGAGTACAGTCTGGCAGAATCTGTTGTAGGCCCAATTAGGGAGCGATTTAGTAATCTACCAGCTTCTAAGGATACGCCGGACATTATGATTTTGATAAAATCGAAGCCAAAGGTGCTGCTTGCTTTTGAAGCAAAAATGTTTGACACCCCCACTGGTGAAGATTTAGAAAGACAAATGGCCGGACAAGCAGCGATTTTGAACTACTTGAAAGAGAAGTTGAAAATCAATAAGGTTTTCCATTATGCGCTAATACCAAAGCAGTTCAAAAGTAAATTACCAAACTTTGGAAGACCGATTCTTACTTGGCAACAAATTTGTGATTCCTTCTCACAAACTTTGGGCAATGATTATTTCCTTGCGGTGCTAAAACTGGCACTCGAGTCCTACGATGAATTGGTATCCAAAAGTAATGAATACGGTCAAAATTGCGAGGAAAAATTACCCGGATTGGAAATATACAATCGATTCAAAAACGGTGATGATACAATTCAGACAATGGGCAGGCATGAGGGTCTTAAGGGAAAAGCGTTGCAGAATGATATTAGATCTGGCAAGTGGCAGCAACAGTTGTATGAGACCAGCTCCAAGTCGGAATTGTTCAATAGGAATTGGTTTTTTGTCAGTCAATTTGTCGAGCTGATAGACAAATAGGGAAAGACAACTAAAAGGTGGGAGAATGAAACGGCCATTCAAAATTATTGCTTGGGGAGTAGTGCTGCTGATTTTTGTCACTTCTTCATCTTGGCCGCAGGATTTTTGGGAACAAACGAACGGTCCGTTTGGTGGCAACGTTATCCAGCTTGAAACAAGCGATAATGGGCAAGTTTTCGCGATACTTGACGGCAAGGATATTTATCGACTAAATGAGCAAAGCGACTCTTGGGTAAAAATTGAACTTGCCTTTAGCTTTGATTATCCTATTCATTTTGCATCTCACTACTCGAATATCGTCCTTGCAAATTATAATAGCATCTACTCATCAAAGGATAACGGTCTTTCCTGGACACAGACGAGATTAAATTACGACTGTATTTTTTTGGCATTGGCTTTTGAATCGCAGGGCATCCTTTATGGCTACGATGGCCGCAAAGGCATTATATTGGCTTCCGCTGACAATGGATACACCTGGTATAATCCACATTTCGAGAGTTTCGGAATCTGCAATATCTATAGCCTTATGTTTCTAACTGAAGGCCCGCTCTGGGTGGGCAGCAATTGGGGGTTGGGTAGCTTCAATGTGGATAGCAGACATTGGACAATATCCGGCCAACAAATTGCCCCCATCATGGCATTTGACGAAGGAGCAGACAGCTTTGTTTATGTCGGCACGGCAAAAGGTCTCTTCCGTCGGACGGCAGCAGATACAAACTTGAGCACGATACTTAGCAACAAGGTCATTTCTAAAGTAAAAATCGCTGATAACGGCCATATTTGGGCATTGACTGATTCAGCACGACTTTATTACTCGAATGACGCTGGGGTGAATTGGAGCTATTATCGTGAATTGGAGTCTGTTTCGAGTTTTACGCTTGCAGGCACTCATACTATCCTGGCAGGATCACCTTTGGACGGAATATGGCGTTCCGATGACGGCGGCGCTCACTGGGCAATAGCAAACACCGGCATGCGCTCAAGCCGGATAAATCCAACTGCTTTGGCAATAAACTCACTAGGAGATGTTTTTGCGGCTTCTGGAAAGAGGATCTTCCGTTCAGGCGACCATGGCAGGAATTGGAAACAATTAAAAACGCCACTCGAATATGGTTTAGTGAAATCCATTGCCATTAGCTCAACCGACTTGGTCGCCGTAGGAACAGAGGCTGGACATGTTTGTTTTTCCTCCGACGCTGGTGAAGCTTGGCGAGACCAGCACATTTCTCTTACATTTAATACAGTTGTGCATGCCATTGCCTTCGATGAAAGCAATCGCATTTTCGCCGCTACCGACTCGGGCTTATTTTGCTCTTCTGATAATGGGCTAACCTGGATTTCTACAAATCTTGGAATACGAATAGCAAAGGTCGCCACCCGAGACCACGGCCAAATCTTTGCTGGCACACGCGATGGAAGCCTTCTGCGATCAACGGACGGCGGGGCCACCTGGAGAGAATTGCTCACCGCGGAAGGGTGGTGGCACTCTATAATGGCCTTGCTTATATTGCCAAATAATAGAATTTTGCTAAGCCGATATAGTTCTGGTGAGGGTGATCGGGACATTTTCGAATTTCTGCAATCAGATGATAATGGCGATAGTTGGACTGTAACCCAAAGCACCTATCCATATGGCATAACCGACCTTTTAGCGAACAAACAGGGAGTTCTCTTTGCAGCCGCCTTTTCAGCTATACAGTACTCTATCGATAATGGTAAAACCTGGCAAGGAATGGGTGACCTACAGAGTAGGGTGACAGCCCTTGCATGCGATAGTTGTGGAAATGTCTATGCTGGAACGAGCAATCGTGGCGTATATCATTATAGATCTTCACTTGTGGCATTAAAAAGTGAGAAACTGATTCAAAATGCCGATTTGAAATCCTACGGCTGCAACTGGGTTGACTATGATAGCGATGGCTGGCAGGATATTTTCATCGCTAATAATGGTGCAAACGCAATCTTTCACAATGATGGCAAGGGTGTTTTTAGTCCGATGACTAATGGTGAACTGGTGAATGCCAGCGAACCTTCACGTGGAGCGGCCTGGGGAGACTATAATAATGATGGCTTTGCGGATGTCTTTATTGCCAATGAGAATGCGCCAAACAGCCTTTACAAAAACAATGGTGATGGCACTTTTACCAAAATAACTGATGGCAAAGCAGTGATCAGTACCGGAGCGCATCGGGCCGCTGCCTGGGCAGACTATGACCGGGATGGTTTCATCGATCTTTTTGTGGTCACTCGCAGCGGTCTGAATGCATTGTACCACAATAACGGAGACGGGACTCTTTCTGCAGTAACTAACAATGTCGTAGTCTCTGACAGCAGTGAGTCTTATGGCTGCGCCTGGGGAGATTGCGATAGCGACGGCGATCCCGATTTGTTCGTCGCCAACTATGGCAATAATTTCTTATATCAAAACAATAGCGACGGTACCTTCATCAAAGTCACAGTTGGCCCAATAGTCAATGATGGCGGCAAGTCTTTTGGCGGCTCCTGGGGTGACTATGATAACGACGGCCATCTCGATCTGCTGGTGACCAACACAGATGGCCCGAATTTTCTTTACCACAATGGTGGTCGCGGCAAATTTACCCGCGTAACAGCCGGCGAAATCGTCACTGATTCCGGCGTTTCGAAAGGCAGTGCTTGGGCTGACATTAACAACGATGGCTATCTCGATCTTTATGCTGTGCGCAACGGTAAGGATGCGGTGTATCTAAATGACGGCAAAGGGACCTTTATTAAATTGAATGCTTCTTACTTTAATGAAGAGGATAACACCTTAGCTTGCGCAATTGGCGACGCCAATAACGACGGTTTTCCAGACCTGCTGAGGGCTAATTATGGTGTGCCTTCCAAACTTTTGCTAAATAACGGTAACAGCAACCAATGGCTTTCGATTCGATGTCTCGGCACGACTTCTAATCGGCTGGCTATCGGTGCAACCATACGCGTAAAAGCGACGATCAATGGCAAATCTTTCTGGCAGATGCGAGAGATTTCAAGCCAGAGCGGTCACAGTAGCCAGAACAGCCTTCAGACCACATTCGGTCTGGGTGATGCGACAATGGTCGATTCCTTGATGGTCCGCTGGCCTTCTGGCATGACAGAATATAAGACAAATGTTGTCGGCGATAGAACGCTCACTCTCATCGAAGGATCGGTCACTTCAGTAGTCGATGCATTTGGATCAGGCGACGTGGTTCCGGCGAAATTTGCGCTGGAACAAAACTACCCCAATCCCTTCAACCCCCAAACCACAATCATCTTCCAATTGCCAAAGGCGGTCGCCACTCGTATCAGCATCTACAACATGCTGGGACAGGAAGTGAAGCGAATCTTGGATCGGCAAATGGAACCGGGCTATCACGAAGTCATCTGGGATGGACTAAATGAGGCTGGGATGCCGGTCGGCTCCGGCGTCTATTACTATCGCATCGAAGCAGGAGAGTTTAAAGACACCAAGAAAATGGCAATGCTGAGATAGCTCGTTAACCGAGCTATCGACTGCGCAAGGCTATCCATTCGGCGGCATGGATAGCCTCTTTTATTTCCGGAAAAATCGCTCTTGTTTCTCAATGGAATCTTGCTAAATTTGCCGCGTCAAGCTTAATACACGTGTAAAGGTGCAAATGCCCTACATCGGTGAGATCGCCGCGCTGTCCGCGGCTTTTTTATGGGGTGGAACGGCCCTGGCGTTTTCCGCCGCCGGCAGGCGCATCGGCGGATTTGCCACCAATCTGCTGCGCATCGGTTTGGCAGTCATCTTTCTGTCCACGACTCTCTTTTTTCAGACCGGCTCTTTTTTCCCATCCCGGGCCAGCCAGTCGCAAATGCTTTGGCTGGGGGCGAGCGGGATCATCGGCTTGGCCATCGGCGACGGAGCGCTGTTCATCAGCTTTGTTATTATCGGCCCGCGCTTGTCCATCTTGCTGCTTTCTTTGGCGCCGCCGATTACGGCGGTTTTGGCTTGGTTGTTCTTGGACGAAAGACTGGGGATCATCGCCATTGCCGGCATTTTTCTGACAATCGGCGGCATCTTTTGGGTGGTTAGCGAGAAAACCGCTGCCGAGGAATTGCGCGGCTCGAAAACAAAGGGTATCTTCTTAGGGATTATTGCTGCCTTGGGACAAGGGATCGGAATCATTTTCGCCAAAAACGGCCTACACGGAAATCTGGACGCCCTTTCCGCCACACTTTTGCGCATGCTGCCGGCGGCCATCGCAGTCTGGCTGGTGGCAATCCTTTTTGGACATGCACTAAAGACCCTGCAGTCCCTAAAAGACAAAAAAGCCGCCTTGGCTACCCTCGGGGGATCTGTCTTTGGTCCCTACATCGGCGTTTGGCTTTCGGTCGTCGCCGTCAAGTACACCGAGGCGGGCGTGGCGGCGACCCTGTTAGCTACCGTGCCGATTGCCATCATTCCAATGGATATGTTGGTGCACAAAACCAAGCCTTCCTTACGCGCTCTCATCGGAACGGTCGTGACCGTCTTGGGAGTTGCGCTTCTCTTTCTTCGTTGATTTCGAAGAATAACTGCCGACATTTCTATCTCACCTTGCTGTCAAGCCCATGACTTGCCATTTGCTTGCGTCCAGCCGACTTAAAATTTGGGCTGCGCAAAACCCAAGGGGCGGGCTACTCACTCTTGCTCGACTCCTGCATTTTGTATGGAAGAGAAGACGAACAGCCCGATGAAGAGAACGACCACGCCAATCAC
>Ga0172370_10007112_pt1 | contig 13814 bp, 10 predicted proteins | sample LakKiv5m_FD_114538 | JGI IMG/M metagenome (GOLD analysis project Ga0172370, IMG submission 114538) | Freshwater microbial communities from Kabuno Bay, South-Kivu, Congo - kab_022012_11.5m | ecosystem: Environmental > Aquatic > Freshwater > Lake | place: Democratic Republic of the Congo...
CAGATGACGGTGAAGCTGATTGCACCGATCGCCATGGAAGAGGGCTTGCGCTTCGCTATCCGCGAGGGCGGTCGTACCGTCGGCGCCGGCGTCGTCGCCAAAATCATCGAGTAAGACGCTTGCGAGTCGTCGGGCGGCGCCCTGTGGGCGTCGCCCTTTGTGGTTTTTTGTTAGGGGTATAGCTCAATTGGCAGAGCGGCGGTCTCCAAAACCGCAGGTTGGGGGTTCGATTCCCTCTGCCCCTGCCACCTTTTGGATGCGCGCCGCCAGCGCCTGTAGCACCTTATGATCGATAAACTAAAGTTCGGACTGGCCTTGCTGTTGGTTGCGGCGGGTATCGCCGGCTTCTACCTGCTGGCCGAGCAGGCGCTGGTGGTGCGCCTGCTTTCCGTTTTCGCGGGCCTCGCGGCGGGTGTGGCGGTGGCCTGGTTTACTGCGCCGGGCCAGCAGACAGTCGCGTTGGGGCGCGAGTCGATCGTCGAAGTCAAGAAGGTCGTCTGGCCGACGCGCAAGGAATCCCTGCAAACGACCGGCGTGGTGTTCGCCTTCGTTCTGGCCATGGCGGTGATGATGTGGATCGCCGACAAGAGTCTGGAATGGGCGCTTTACGATCTAGTGTTGGGCTGGAAGAAATTATGACGAAACGCTGGTACGTGGTGCATGCCTATTCGGGCTTCGAAAAATCGGTGCAGCGTGCGCTGGTCGAGCGCATCGCACGCGCTGGCATGCAGGACAAGTTCGGGCAGATCCTGGTGCCGGTCGAGGAGGTGGTCGAGATGAAGTCCGGCCAGAAGCATACCTCCGAGCGCAAGTTCTTCCCCGGCTACGTGCTGGTCGAGATGGACATGGACGACGAGTCCTGGCATCTGGTCAAGAGTACCGCGAAGGTTACTGGCTTCGTCGGCGGCACATCCACGCGGCCAACGCCGATTTCCGAGAAGGAAGTCGAGAAGATCATGCACCAGATGCAGGAGGGCGTCGAAAAGCCCCGTCCCAAGGTGCTGTTCGAGGCGGGCGAAATGGTGCGCGTCAAGGATGGCCCGTTCACCGACTTCAACGGCACGGTCGAGGAGGTGAATTACGAAAAGAGTCGCCTGCGCGTTTCGGTGACGATTTTCGGTCGCGCTACCCCGGTCGAGCTCGAGTTCGCGCAGGTCGAGAAAGCATAGTTTTCAGCCGGTGCCGCAGCGGTTTCTGCGGCAAGAGGAGCATCGCCTTGACGGCATGCGTTATCACTCACTCATAGGAGCAGTCAGCAATGGCAAAGAAGATCGTCGGCTACATCAAGCTGCAAGTGCCGGCGGGCAAGGCGAATCCCTCGCCCCCGATCGGTCCCGCGCTCGGTCAGCGCGGCCTCAATATCATGGAATTCTGCAAGGCATTCAATGCCCAGACCCAGGGCGTCGAGCCGGGCCTGCCGATCCCGGTGGTGATCACCGCATTTGCGGACAAGTCCTTCACTTTCATCATGAAGACGCCGCCGGCCACCGTTCTGATCAAGAAAGCCGCCGGCGTGCAGAAGGGCTCCCCGAAGCCCCATACCGATAAGGTCGGCAAGATCACCCGTGCGCAAGCCGAGGAGATTGCCAAGACCAAGATGAAGGATCTCACCGCCGCCGACATGGACGCCGCGGTCCGCACCATCGCCGGCAGCGCGCGCAGCATGGGCATTACCGTGGAGGGCGTGTGACATGGCAAAGCATTCCAAGCGTATTCTGGCTGTGCGCGCCAAGGTTGATCGCAACAAGAATTACCCGCTCGGCGAGGCCCTGTCTCTGGTCAAGGAGAACGCCACCGCCAAGTTCAACGAGTCCATTGATGTCGCCGTGAACCTCGGCATCGATGCCAAGAAATCCGACCAGCTCGTGCGCGGCTCCGTCGTGCTCCCCGCCGGTACCGGCAAGACGGTGCGTGTCGCCGTGTTTGCTCAGGGCGCCAAGGCCGAGGAGGCCAAGACGGCCGGTGCGGACATCGTCGGTTTCGACGACCTTGCCGCGTCGGTAAAGGGTGGCACGATCGATTTCGATGTCTGCGTCGCCACGCCCGACGCGATGAAAGTGGTCGGCCAGCTCGGCCAGATTCTCGGCCCGCGCGGCTTGATGCCGAACCCCAAGGTTGGCACGGTGACGATGGACGTCACGACCGCGGTGAAGAACGCCAAGGCCGGCCAGGTGCAGTACCGCACCGACAAGGCCGGCATCGTGATGTGCACGATCGGTCGTGCGTCTTTCACGGTCGACCAGTTGCAGCAGAACATGACTGCGCTGATCGAGGCGCTCAACAAGGCGAAGCCGGCGGCCGCCAAGGGCCAGTATCTGAAGAAGGTTTCGGTCTCCTCGACGATGGGGGCCGGCGTGCGCGTCGATCAGTCCAGTCTGGTCGCGCCGCAGGCGTAGTAAGGGAACTTTGGGCCGGTGCCGGCCAGTTAGGCGGCGTCGGGTTGTCAAAGACCGCAGGTGTCCGCGAGGACTTAAGTGGCGGCAGCGCGAAAGGGTTGCCGTGGCCTGCGCAGATGGCGTTACCCGAAGACGGGAATCTCGATTCCTGAATGAAGGTCGCCGTATCGCCGGCGCCGACTTTGCGGCGCCGGAGCTTGAAAGGAGTTGACCGTGGGGCTCAATCTTGATGACAAGAAGGCGGTTGTTGCCGAAGTGTCCGCGCAAGTCGTGGATGCCCAGTCGATCGTCGTCGCCGAGTACCGTGGTCTCGGGGTGGGTGACGTCACCGTACTGCGTGCCAAAGCGCGCCAGGCCGGTGTGTACCTGCGGGTGCTGAAAAACACCTTGGTGCGTCGTGCCGTCGCCGGCACGTCGTTCGAAGGACTCCAAGGGGCGATGGTCGGCCCACTGATCTACGGGATTTCCAAGGATCCGGTGGCAGCGGCCAAGACCCTTCACGAGTTCGCCAAGGGCAACGACAAGCTCGTCATCAAGGCAGGTGCGATGGCCAACTACGTCATGGACGCCTCGGCTGTCCGGGCGCTGGCCACCATGCCTAGCCGCGAGGAACTGCTGTCGAAGCTGCTCGGCACCATGCAGGCACCGATCACCCAGTTCGTCCGTACGCTTAACGAGATTCCGACGAAGTTCGTGCGGGGACTCGCTGCCGTGCGTGACGCCAAAGAGGCTGCGTAATCGTTTTCATTGAACCATTTTTCATTCAGGAGTTGTAATCATGGCTGTTAGCAAAGCTGAAATCCTCGATGCCATCGCCGGCATGACCGTTCTCGAACTGTCCGAGCTGATCAAGGAAATGGAAGAAAAGTTCGGCGTCTCCGCCGCCGCTGCCGCGGTGGCCGTGGCCGCCCCGGCTGCCGGTGGTGCCGCTGCTGCCGCCGAAGAAAAGACCGAATTCACCGTCATGCTGCTGGCTGCTGGCGAGAAGAAGGTCGAAGCCATCAAGGTCGTGCGTGCAGCGACCGGACTGGGCCTTAAGGAAGCTAAGGACCTCGTCGATGGCGCTCCGAAGCCTGTCAAGGAAGGCATCGCCAAGGCCGACGCCGAGGCGCTCAAGAAGCAACTGGAAGACGCTGGCGCGAAGGTCGAACTCAAGTAATTCCGCCTGTTGTCGAGGGCTGGCAGCCTGCGTTGTAGGCCGCCAGCCCTTCTGCATTACCCGAGAGACTTTTTATGAACGAGAGAGGTTGCAGCGATCAGCATCCCGCATCCCATCTGGGTTGCTGATCCCTGCATCCTGACCGTCGGAGCGAACATGGCCTACTCGTATACCGAGAAAAAGCGGATCCGCAAGAGCTTTGCCAAGCAGGTAAATGCCCTCAACGTGCCTTTCCTGCTGGCGACCCAGTTGGAGTCCTACACGCAGTTTCTGCAGGTGGATGTGCCGCCTGCCCAGCGCAAGGGCCAAGGCCTGGAGGCGGCATTCAAGTCGATTTTTCCAATCGTCGCGCACTCTGGAGTCGCCCGCCTCGAGTTCGTCGATTACCGTCTCGGCGAACCGCCCTTCGATGTCAAGGAATGCCAGCAGCGAGGCCTGACGTTCGCCTCGCCGCTGCGTGCGAAAGTGCGCTTGGTCATCCTCGATCGCGAAAGCAGCACCGAGAAAATCAAGGAAGTCAAGGAGCAGGAGGTCTACATGGGCGAAATCCCGCTTATGACCTCGACCGGCTCATTTGTCATCAATGGTACCGAGCGGGTGATCGTGTCCCAGTTGCATCGCTCGCCGGGGGTGTTCTTCGAGCATGACAAGGGCAAGACGCACAGTTCCGGCAAGTTGCTCTTCTCGGCGCGCATCATTCCCTACCGCGGTTCGTGGCTCGATTTCGAATTTGATCCGAAGGACCTGCTCTATTTCCGCATCGACCGCCGCCGCAAGTTGCCGGTGACGATCCTGCTCAAGGCTATCGGCATGACGCAGGAGCAGATCCTCGCGACCTTCTTCGAGATGGATGCCTTCCATCTCGGCAAGAAGGGCGTTCACTTCGAACTGGTGCCCGAGCGGCTGCGCGGCGAGACCGCCAAGTTCGACATTCACGACAAGTCCGGCAAGGTTCTGATCGCCAAGGACAAGCGCATCACGGCGAAGCATATCCGCGAGATGGCCGAGGCCGGTCTCAAGAAGATCGTCGTGCCGGACGACTTCCTGCTCGGACGCGTGCTCGCCCACAGCGTTGTCGACCAGGCTAGCGGCGAGATTCTTGCCAATGCCAACGACGAAATGACCGATAGCCTGCTGGCACGCTTGCAGGAAGCCGGAGTGGAGAGCATTCGCACCCTCTACATCAACGATCTGGATCGTGGCCCCTACATCTCGCAAACACTGCGCGCGGACGAAACTGCCGATCAATGGGCGGCGCGCGTGGCAATCTACCGCATGATGCGCCCAGGCGAGCCGCCGACCGAGGATGCTGTCGAGTCGCTGTTCCATAACCTGTTCTATTCTCCGGAGCGCTACGATCTCTCTGCGGTCGGACGCATGAAGTTCAATCGTCGGGTCGCCCGCGAATCGCTGACTGGCTCGAGTGTGCTGTCCAACGAGGATATCGTCGACGTCATCAGGATCCTGGTCGAATTGCGTAACGGCCACGGCGAGGTAGACGACATCGACCACCTCGGCAATCGCCGGGTGCGCTCGGTTGGCGAGTTGGCAGAAAACCAGTTTCGTGCCGGCCTGGTGCGGGTCGAGCGCGCCGTCAAGGAACGTCTCAATCAGGCCGAGTCAGACAACCTGATGCCGCACGACCTGATCAACGCCAAGCCGATCAGTGCGGCGATCAAGGAGTTTTTTGGTTCATCCCAGCTCTCGCAGTTCATGGATCAGACCAACCCGTTGTCGGAGATCACGCACAAGCGGCGCGTCTCGGCCCTTGGCCCAGGCGGCCTGACGCGCGAACGTGCCGGCTTCGAGGTGCGCGACGTGCATCCGACCCACTACGGCCGCGTCTGCCCGATCGAGACGCCGGAAGGTCCGAACATCGGTCTGATCAATTCGCTGGCGCTGTATGCGCGTACCAACGAGTATGGTTTCCTCGAGACGCCCTATCGCAAGGTCGAGAACAGCCATATCACCAATGAGATCGAGTTCCTTTCCGCCATCGAGGAAGGCAAGTATGTCATCGCCCAGGCGAATGCCCATCTGGACAAGAAAGGCAAGCTGATCGACGAACTGGTTTCCTGCCGCTTCAAGGGCGAGTTCGAGCTCAAGGAGCCAGCCGAGGTCCAGTACATGGACGTGGCCCCCGGGCAGATCGTCTCGGTTGCCGCCTCGCTGATCCCCTTCCTCGAGCATGACGACGCCAACCGGGCGTTGATGGGCGCCAACATGCAGCGGCAGGCGGTGCCCTGCCTGCGGCCGCAAAAGCCCCTCGTCGGCACCGGTATCGAGAGAACAGTGGCAGTGGACTCGGGCACGGCGGTGCAGGCTCTGCGCGGCGGGGTGGTGGACTACATTGATGCCAACCGCATCGTGGTCCGCGTCAACGACGACGAGACCGTGCCTGGTGAAGTTGGTGTGGACATCTACAACCTGACCAAATACACGCGCTCCAACCAGAACACCAACATCAACCAGCGGCCGATTGTGAAGGTCGGCGATCAGCTCGAAAAAGGCGATGTGGTTGCCGACGGCGCCTCGACCGATCTTGGGGAACTGGCGTTGGGCCAGAACATGCGCGTTGCCTTCATGCCCTGGAACGGCTACAACTTCGAGGACTCGATCCTGATTTCCGAACGGGTCGTCGCCGAGGACCGTTTTACCTCGATCCACATCGAGGAATTGACGGTCGTCTCGCGCGACACCAAACTGGGTCCGGAGGAAATTACCCGCGATATCGCTACTCTCGGTGAGGCCCAGCTGTCCCGGCTCGACGATTCTGGGGTCGTCTATATCGGCGCTGAGGTCGAAGCTGGTGACGTGCTGGTCGGCAAGGTGACGCCGAAGGGCGAAACCCAACTGACTCCGGAAGAAAAGCTGCTCCGGGCAATCTTCGGCGAGAAGGCTTCCGATGTGAAGGACACCAGCCTGCGCGTGCCGTCCGGCATGTCCGGCACCGTGATCGATGTCCAGGTATTTACCCGCGAGGGGATCGAGCGCGACAAGCGCGCGCAGTCGATCATTGACGACCAGTTGAAGAGCTACAAACTCGACCTTGCCGATCAGATGCGTATCGTCGAGCGTGATACCTTTTCGCGTGTCGAACGCCTGCTGCTCGGCAAGACCGCCAGCAAGGGCCCCAAGAAACTCGCCAAAGGAAGCCGCATTACCAAGGATTACCTCGAGGGGCTGGAACACTACCACTGGTTCGACATCAGCCTGGCAGACGAGGAGGTTCAGTTGCAGCTCGAAAGCTTGCGTGACAGCATCGAGCAGACGCGCAAGGACTTCGATGTCGCCTTCGAGGCGAAGAAGAAGAAACTCACCCAGGGCGATGAGTTGCCACCGGGTGTGCAGAAAATGGTCAAGGTCTATCTGGCGGTCAAGCGGCGCCTGCAGCCCGGCGACAAGATGGCCGGTCGCCACGGCAACAAGGGTGTCGTATCCAGGATCGTTCCGATCGAGGACATGCCTCACATGGAGGACGGTACTCCGGTCGACGTCGTGCTCAACCCGCTGGGCGTCCCCTCGCGGATGAACATCGGTCAGATCCTCGAATCGCATCTGGGTTGGGCGGCCAAGGGTTTGGGAGAAAAGATCGGTGTGCTGCTGCGGGAGCAGGCTGCGATTCACGAACTGCGCAAGCTGCTCGACAAGATTTACAACACGGCCGGCCGCGATTACGACATCGCCAGCCTGGACGACCACGAAATTCTCGAACTGGCACAAAACCTGAAGGATGGGGTGCCGTTCGCGACCCCGGTGTTCGATGGCTGCAAGGAAGAAGAGATTCGCGCCATGCTGAGTCTGGCCTACCCCGACGAGGTGGCGAAACGTCTCAACCTGACGGGCAACAAGACTCAGGCGATTCTCTACGACGGGCGAACTGGCGAAGCTTTCGAACGCCCGGTCACAGTGGGCTACATGCACGTGCTCAAGCTTCACCATCTGGTCGACGACAAGATGCACGCCCGATCGACCGGTCCATACAGCCTGGTAACTCAGCAGCCGCTTGGCGGCAAGGCGCAGTTCGGCGGCCAGCGATTCGGCGAAATGGAAGTCTGGGCGCTGGAGGCGTACGGCGCGTCCTACACGCTGCAGGAAATGCTGACCGTCAAGTCAGATGATGTCACTGGACGTACCAAAGTCTACGAAAGCATCGTCAAGGGCGAACACAAGATCGACGCCGGCATGCCGGAATCCTTCAATGTACTGGTGAAGGAAATTCGCTCGCTGGCGATCGATATCGATCTTGAACGTTACTGATTCCTCCCGATCCGCGACAGGAGTAAATACATGAAAGCGCTGCTCGATCTGTTCAAGCAAGTCACGCAGGAAGAGGAATTCGACGCGATCACCATCAGGCTCGCGTCTCCGGAGAAGATCCGCTCCTGGTCCTACGGCGAGGTGAAGAAGCCAGAGACCATCAATTACCGCACCTTCAAGCCGGAACGCGACGGTCTGTTCTGCGCGAAAATTTTTGGGCCGGTGAAGGATTACGAATGCGTGTGCGGCAAATACAAGCGCCTCAAGCATCGCGGTGTGATCTGCGAAAAATGCGGCGTCGAGGTGACCCAGGCAAAGGTACGCCGCGAGCGCATGGGCCATATCGAGCTCGCCTCGCCGGTTGCCCACATCTGGTTTCTCAAGAGTTTGCCGAGCCGTCTCGGCATGGTGCTCGACATGACGTTGCGCGACATCGAAAGAGCCCTCTATTTCGAGGCGTACGTCGTTGTCGATGCCGGCATGACCCCGCTCGAGCGCGGCCAGCTGCTTACCGAGGACGACTATCTGGCCAAGGTCGAGGAATATGGCGACGACTTCACCGCAGTGATGGGGGCCGAAGGGGTTCGTGAACTGTTGCGCAGCCTCGACCTTGGACACGAAATCGAGACCTTGCGGACGGAACTTGCTGCCACCGGGTCGGAAGCCAAGATCAAGAAATATGCCAAACGCCTTAAGATTCTTGAGGCCTTTCAGCAATCCGGCATCAAACCGGAGTGGATGATTCTCGATGTGTTGCCGGTCCTGCCGCCCGACCTGCGGCCGCTCGTGCCGCTTGACGGCGGCCGCTTTGCCACTTCCGACCTCAACGACCTCTATCGGCGCGTCATTAACCGCAACAACCGTCTGAAGCGTTTGTTGGAGCTCAAGGCGCCCGAAATCATCGTGCGCAATGAAAAACGCATGCTGCAGGAAGCTGTTGACTCGCTGCTCGACAACGGCCGGCGTGGCAAGGCTATGACGGGTGCCAACAAGCGCCCGCTGAAGTCGTTGGCAGACATGATCAAGGGCAAGGGTGGTCGCTTCCGCCAGAACCTGCTGGGCAAACGCGTGGACTACTCGGGTCGTTCCGTCATTGTGGTGGGTCCCCAGCTCAAGCTGCACCAGTGTGGTCTGCCCAAGAAAATGGCGCTCGAACTGTTTAAACCTTTCATTTTCGAGCGTCTCGAAAAGATGGGTGTGGCGACTACCATCAAGGCCGCAAAGAAGGAAGTCGAGTCCGAGACTGGCGTCGTCTGGGATATTCTCGAGGAAGTCATTCGTGAGCATCCCGTGATGCTCAACCGCGCGCCGACTCTCCACCGCCTGGGGATCCAGGCCTTTGAGCCGACGCTGATTGAAGGTAAGGCGATCCAGTTGCACCCGTTGGTCTGTACCGCGTTCAACGCCGACTTCGATGGCGACCAGATGGCTGTGCATGTGCCGTTGTCGCTTGAGGCACAAATGGAGGCCCGCACCCTAATGCTGGCCTCGAACAACGTGTTGTCGCCGGCAAACGGTTCCCCGATCATTGTGCCCTCGCAGGACGTCGTGCTCGGCCTGTACTATGCCACCCGCGAAAATGCCGCCGCCAAGGGCAGCGGCATGATGTTTCCCGATATCGCCGAAATCGCCAGGGCGGTCGACCTGCATGAGGTCGACCTGCATGCACGCGTCACCGTGCGCATTCGCGAGTTCGAGGCGGACGGGACAGGCTGGCGCGAGAAACTGACGCGCTACTCGACGACAGCGGGGCGTGCTCTGTTGTCGGAGATTCTGCCGAAAGGTTTGCCGTTCAAAGTACTCGACAAGCCGCTCAAGAAGAAGGAAATCTCCAAGCTGATCGACGAGAGCTTCCGGCGTTGCGGCCTTAAGGAAACAGTGGTATTCGCCGACAAGTTGATGCAGGCGGGATTCCGCTTGGCAACGCGCGGCGGAATTTCCATCTGCATCGACGACATGCTGGTGCCGAGTCAGAAGCAGGTCATCATTGAAGCCGCCGAAGCCGAGGTCAAGGAGATCGAAAAACAATACACCTCGGGCCTGGTGACAGTTGGAGAACGTTACAACAAGGTGGTTGATATCTGGGGGCGTGCGGGAGACCAGGTCGCCAAGGCCATGATGGATCAGCTGCAGCAGCAAACCGTGCGCGATGCCACTGGCAAGCAAATCACCCAGGATTCCTTCAATTCGATTTACATGATGGCCGATTCCGGCGCACGGGGTTCGGCGGCGCAAATTCGTCAGTTGGCGGGCATGCGTGGGCTGATGGCCAAGCCTGATGGGTCGATTATCGAGACACCTATCACGACCAATTTCCGCGAAGGTCTCAACGTCTTGCAGTACTTCATTTCCACCCACGGTGCGCGCAAGGGCCTGGCCGACACTGCCCTGAAGACGGCAAACTCTGGCTACCTGACGCGGCGCCTTGTGGACGTCACGCAGGACTTGGTTGTGACCGAGGACGACTGTCAGACCAGCCATGGCTTTGCCATGAAGGCGCTGGTCGAGGGCGGGGAGGTGGTTGAACCCCTGCGCGAACGCATCCTGGGCCGGGTCGTGGCGATCGACGTGATCAATCCGGAAACCCGTGAGGTGCTTTTCCCTGCGGGCACACTGCTGGACGAGGATGCGGTTGACAGTATCGAGACGCTCGGTGTCGACGAGGTTCTCGTGCGCACGCCGCTGACTTGCGAAACCCGCTACGGTCTTTGTGCGAAATGCTATGGCCGCGATTTGGGGAGGGGGTCGCTGGTAAATGCCGGCGAGGCCATCGGCGTGATTGCCGCCCAATCGATCGGCGAACCGGGTACGCAGCTGACCATGCGTACTTTCCACGTCGGCGGGGCGGCTTCACGGGCGGCAGCGCAGAGCCAAATTGAGGCCAAGAGCGCTGGCACCATCCGCTTCTCCGCTGTGATGCGTTACGTCGCCAATCCGAAGCTGGAAAAGATCGTGATTGCCCGCTCGGCCGAAGTTCTGGTGGTTGATGATCATGGTCGCGAGCGCGAGCGGCACAAGGTTCCCTACGGCGCGACCTTGCAGGTTGAGGATGGCATGCCGATCAAGGCCGGCTCGCAGCTGGCCCACTGGGATCCGCATACTCGGCCGATCGTGACTGAGTATGCCGGTATCGTGCGGTTCGAGAACGTCGAGAAGGGCGTGACCGTTGCCGAGCAAATGGACGAGGTAACCGGCCTGTCGACCCTGGTCGTCATCGACCCGAAGCGGGGTGGCAAGGCGCAAGCCAAGGGGTTGCGACCCCAGGTCAAACTGCTGGATGCGGCCGGTCAGGAAGTGAAGATTCATGGCACCGACCATTCCGTTGCCATTACCTTCCATGTCGGCTCGATCATCACCGTGAAGGATGGTCAGTCAGTCAGCGTTGGCGAGGTGCTGGCGCGGATTCCTCAGGAATCAGTCAAGACGCGTGATATCACCGGGGGTCTGCCGCGTGTCGCCGAACTGTTTGAGGCGCGTTCGCCCAAAGATGCTGGCATGTTGGCAGAGGTAACCGGCACCGTTTCATTCGGCAAGGACACCAAGGGCAAACAGCGCCTAGTGCTGACTGAACCGGGTGGAACGGTTCACGAGTATCTGATTCCGAAAGACAAGCATGTCATGGCGCACGACGGCCAGGTCGTCAACAAGGGCGAAATCATCGTCGATGGTCCCGTCGATCCGCATGACATCCTGCGGCTAAAGGGGGTCGAGGAGTTGGCGCGCTACATCATCGACGAGGTGCAGGATGTGTATCGGCTGCAGGGTGTCAAGATCAATGACAAGCACATTGAAGTCATCGTGCGGCAGATGTTGCGTCGTGTCGTGATCACAGAGTCCGGCGATTCGCATTTCATCCGCGAGGAGCAGGTGGAGCGCGCGGAAGTCCTCGACGAAAATGACAAGCTGGTGGCCGCCGGCAAGCGTCCGGCGGAGTTTCAATACATGCTGTTGGGCATTACCAAGGCTAGTTTGTCCACCGATTCGTTCATCTCGGCTGCTTCGTTCCAAGAGACCACCCGCGTGCTGACGGAGGCTGCGATCATGGGCAAACGCGATGAACTGCGCGGCCTCAAGGAGAATGTCATTGTCGGACGCCTGATTCCCGCCGGCACAGGGCTGGCTTATCACCGGGCCCGACATATGCAACAGGGCAGTGAGGAGAGTGCCTTCATTAGCGAGCCGTCGGCGGCCGAAGTTCTTGAAGAATGACCCGCCACGTGCCTTGACGTCAGGAGCAGGATTCAATACAATTCCGCCTCTTTTTTGTCCGGTCGAGCTTTAGATCGATTCGATTAACGCATCGGAAACTTTGTTATGCCTACCATCAATCAGCTGGTGCGCAAGCCGCGCCAGGCAGAGAAGTCCAAGAGCAAGGTGCCGGCACTGGCTGGTTCGCCCGCCAAGCGCGGCGTGTGTACGCGTGTCTACACGACCACCCCGAAAAAGCCTAACTCCGCCCTGCGCAAGGTCGCTAAGGTGCGACTGACCAATGGGTTTGAAGTGATTTCCTACATCGGTGGTGAGGGACATAATTTGCAGGAGCACTCGGTTGTGCTGATCCGTGGCGGGCGTGTCAAGGATCTTCCCGGTGTCCGTTATCACATCGTCCGCGGCAGCCTTGACACTCAGGGTGTCAAGGACCGCAAGCAGTCACGTTCCAAATACGGTGCCAAACGGCCCAAGCAAGCCTGATCGCGCTAGCGTCCAGAAAGGTTATCCATCATGCCACGTCGTCGAGAAGTTCCCAAGCGCGACATCCTGCCGGATCCGAAATTTGGCAATGTCGAGGTTTCCAAGTTTGTCAATGTCATCATGACCTGCGGCAAGAAGTCGGTTGCCGAGCGGATTGTCTATGGTGCTTTCGACGTGATCGTCAAGAAAAGTGGCAAGGATCCCGTCGAGGTGTTTGCGGCGGCGATCGGCAATGTCAAACCGATGGTAGAGGTCAAGAGCCGGCGTGTCGGGGGGGCTAATTATCAGGTACCTGTCGAGGTGCGACCGGCGCGGCGCCTGGCGCTGTCGATGCGCTGGATTCGCGAAGCTGCCCGCAAACGGAGCGAGAAGTCGATGGATCAACGCTTGGCCTCTGAACTCATTGAGGCATCCGAGGGGCGCGGTGCGGCGATGAAAAAGCGCGAAGAAGTGCATCGCATGGCTGAGGCAAACAAGGCCTTCTCGCACTTCCGTTTTTGAGTTCCAGGCACTGCGCAGCCGACTCCAGTTGGCGGCCTTCCACCCGCAAATCTGCACAGCCCCGTTTGAGAATTATGGGGCGTGCAACGAAGCTTGACTAGACAGGTAATCCAAGTGGCACGCAAGACACCCATTGAGCGCTATCGCAACATCGGCATCTCGGCCCACATTGACGCCGGCAAGACGACCACGACCGAGCGCATCCTCTTTTACACAGGGGTCAATCACAAGATTGGCGAGGTACATGACGGTGCGGCCACCATGGACTGGATGGAGCAGGAGCAGGAGCGCGGCATAACGATTACCTCCGCAGCGACCACCTGCTTCTGGAAGGGTATGGGTAATAATTTCCCGGAACATCGCATCAACATTATCGACACACCGGGTCACGTTGACTTCACCATTGAAGTCGAACGTTCGATGCGTGTGCTCGACGGCGCTTGCATGGTCTATTGTGCGGTGGGCGGCGTGCAGCCCCAATCCGAAACCGTCTGGCGGCAAGCCAACAAATATGGCGTGCCTCGTCTTGCCTTCGTGAACAAGATGGATCGCACTGGCGCCAATTTCTTCAAAGTTCACGATCAGATGCGCGAGCGTCTCAAGGCCAATCCGGTGCCGATTCAGGTACCGATCGGTGCCGAGGAAAAATTCGAGGGTGTCGTCGATCTAATCAAGATGCGCGCCATTATTTGGGACGATGCCTCGCAGGGCAATAAATTCAGCTATGGCGATATTCCCGCCGATCTGGCTGACACCTGCAATACGTGGCGCGAGAGAATGGTCGAGGCGGCAGCGGAAGCCTCCGA
>Ga0172370_10007116_pt1 | contig 13807 bp, 25 predicted proteins | sample LakKiv5m_FD_114538 | JGI IMG/M metagenome (GOLD analysis project Ga0172370, IMG submission 114538) | Freshwater microbial communities from Kabuno Bay, South-Kivu, Congo - kab_022012_11.5m | ecosystem: Environmental > Aquatic > Freshwater > Lake | place: Democratic Republic of the Congo...
ATAGACATCACATTCCGCGCCGAAAAATGACGTCTGAAGCTTCAGGCTGATTTTGGTCGCGTCCTTTCTACGAGGAGAAAAAGCAAAACACTTTCTGTGCTAAAAGATGTTCGGATCTACTGGTTTTCAGCCGCGATGCAACCTTTATAAATACTTGTCCCAATATCAAGCCCACTTCTTACTGTAAAAAGGTAAGATGACACTCGCAGCCACCCCTGCGTCGTTGATGACAGGGAAAGAAGCGTTGCGAATCATTGCTGAACAGTGTGTTGCGCAGCAATCAATCAGAATCATGAATGAATCATTGTTGGCGTTGCCCGGCTGGCGATGCCCAAACTATCGGTGAAACAACATGGGGGGACGTTCAGGTCACAAGAAAGGTTCACGCGCATTCCGCCCGCGCAAGCGAGCGATTTCCCAGATGCCGTCGGTCTCGCACTGGCCGGCGTCAACGGAAAAAAAGCTTCTCGGCTTTGCGGGCTACAAGGCGGGCATGACCCACATGATGTGGGTTGATGACACCGAATCCCCGTCAAAAGGCAACGAAGTGTTCGCGTCCGCGACGGTGATTGAATGCCCGCCGCTCACCATCTACGGCGTCCGCGGCTACAAGGACGGGAAAGTCGTGGGCGACATGCTCGTTTCCGACGAAAAAATCCTCAAGCTCCTCTCGATAAAAAAGAAATCCGACAAGACCGACAAGAAATTCTCCTCTTCAGAAGTTTCCGACGTGTTCGTGCTCGCATTCGCGCGCCCGGACCTCACCGGCTTTGGCAAGAAAACGCCCGAGCGCATGGAGATTCCGGTGGGCGGGAAGGACGCGGCTGAAAAATTCGAATACGCGACCTTGCTTCTCGGAAAGGAAGTGAAGCCATCCGAAGTTTTCAAGCCCGGCGAATTCGTGGACATAATTGCAATCACAACCGGCAAGGGCTGGCAGGGCGCGGTCAAGCGTTTCGGCATAGCCCAGCAGCGTAGGAAGGCAACCGGAAAGCGCAGGCACGCGGGAACGCTGGGCGCATGGCATCCGGGATACGTTCATTACACCGTTCCGATGGCGGGACAGATGGGATACCACAAGCGCACCGAGATAAACAAGAGGGTGATGAAGATTGGCGCGCCTGCGGAAATCAACCCCAAGGGTGCGTTCCAGCACTACGGGCTCCTCAAGAACGAATTCATTCTCATAAAAGGGAGCGTGGCTGGTCCGTGCAAGCGGCTTATCCGCATGCGCCGCGCCATACGCAAGCTCGCGACGCCGGTGAAGGTGCCCGAGCTGCGCTACGTTTCGCAGGAGTCGAAGCAATAAGAAAGATGATTTTTATGAAAGCACAGGTTTATTCGGTTGCGGGAAAAGCGTTGCGCGAAATTGAGCTGCCGAAGCAGTTCGGAAGCGACGTCAGGAACGACCTGATATCCCGCGCGGCAATCGCCGACCAGTCCACCCACTACCAGCCCAAGGGCAACGACCCGCGCGCCGGCTTTGAAACTTCGGCGCGTTACAGGGGAAGGAAGGAGGACTTCGGCTCCGGCAAGAACAAGGGAACAGCCATCCGCCCCCGCGAGGTTCTCCCCAAGGGACGGCTGGGCAAAGTGAAGAGGATTCCTTCGTCGGTGAAGGGGCACAGGGCGCACCCGCCGCACGTCAACAAGGTGCTTATCGAGAAGGTCAACAAGAAGGAATACCGCGTGGCGCTCATCTCCGCAATCGCGGCAACCGCGGACAGCAAATCCGTGGTGGCGCGCGGGCACAAGTTCTCAGGCGTCCTCAAGCTCCCGATTGTTTTTGAAAATTCGTTCGAGTCAATCTCCAGGACAAAAGACGTGTTCGGCGCGCTCGACTCCCTAATCAGCGAGGACCTCGCGCGCTCGAATTACGGAAAGCCACGAAGCGGCGTGCGCGCTCGCAAGGGCGGGAAAGTGTATCCCAAGTCCGCGCTGATTGCGGTCTCAAGGGAATCCCCGATTATCCAGGCGGCGCGGAACATCCCCGGAATCGAGGTTGTCGAGGTCAGCAAGCTCTCAGTCGAGAAGCTCGCGCCCGGCGCAAAGGCGGGACGGCTTGCAATCTACACCGAGGCGGCGCTTGCCGAAATAGCGAAACTGTGATTTGTGATTTTTATGTCCTCAATAATTTATCCGGTAACGAACGAAAAGGCGGTGGGCTTGATTGAGCTCCAGAACACGCTTACGTTCGTGGTTCAGAATCAGGCGACAAAGCCCCTCATAAGAAAGGAGGTCGAGGAGCTTTTCGCGGTGAAGGTCGCATCCGTCCACACGCTCATCACGCCGACCGGGCTGAAGAAGGCGTACGTGAAACTGAAGAAGGGCTTCAAGGCGGATGACGTTGCGGCGAAACTCAAGATTGTTTAGGTGTCGTAAATGGGAAAATTACTAAGGCAACAGAGGCGAGGCAAGGGTTCGGTGGCGTACAAGTCGCCATCCCACCGCTACAAGACCGAGCTCTGCTACCGCCCGCTTGACGAGAACGAGAAAACCGGTTCGCTTCGGGGCCAGATAATGGGATTCCTCGACGACCCGGCGCGCGGCGCCCTTCTGATGGACGTGGCGTTCGAGGACGGAAGCGCAGCCTACCTGCTTGCGCCGGAAGGCGTGCAGATAGGGCAGGAAATCCGGACTGGCGCATCATCGCAACTCGGCATCGGCAACGTGCTCCCGATTTCAAAAATTCCCGAAGGCACAATGATATTCAACCTCGAAATGACGCCCGGCGACGGCGGAAAGCTGGTCCGCGCGCCCGGCTCCTCGGCAAGCATTGTCTCGCGCGAGAAGAATTTCGTCTACGTCAAGATGCCCTCCAAGCACACGCTCGTTCTCCTCGGCGGATGCCGCGCGCAAATCGGCGTTGTCTGCGGAGGAGGCCGCCTTGAGAAGCCGCTCATGAAGGCGGGCGTGAACTTCTACAAGAAGCACGCGCAGAACCGCAAGTGGCCGGTCAACCGCGGCGTTCACATGTCAGCTTACACCCATCCGTTCGGAGGCAAGCAGCACCACAAGGGACGCGGAAGCGCGACCTCGAGGAATGCCCCGCCGGGAAGGAAGGTCGGGCACATTGCCGCCCGCTCAACCGGACGCAAGAAGTCCCATGTTGAGGAGCAGAGACTTGAGTCCAAGCAGGGCAAGAGATAAATATTTGATGATTAATTCGAGGTTATCTGTATGCCAAAACTTGACAAATTCCGGGGAATGGACCGGGCGGCGCTCGAAGGGCACAGCATCGAGCAGACGCTCCCGCTCCTCAACTCCCGCGCCCGCAGGGCACTCAAGCGCGCAATGTCCAACAAGGACAAGGAAATGACGGTAAAGAAGCTCCTGAAGAAGGCGGCGGACACCAAGAAAAAGGACCCCGCAAAGCCAATCCGCACGCACGCGCGCATGGCGGTGATAATTCCGGAGTGGCTCGGGCTCACGTTCGCCGTATACAACGGGAAGGAATGGAAGAACGTCCACGTAAGCGTTGACAAGCTGGGCTACCGGCTCGGCGACTTCTCGCACACGACCGGAAGGGTTCTCCACTCCGGACCAGGAGTAGGCGCAACCCGCGGCTCGAAATTCATCCCGCTCAAGTAAGTGATGTTGATGGAAACCTATGCATTCCAAAAGAAGACGGAAAAGCGCACTGCGCGCGCACGGCTCACGGGAATCAATGCCTCGTTCAAGGACCTCTGCGAAGTGTGCAGGTCGGTCCGCTACCAGGAGACCGATTACGCAATCGCGTTCCTCGAGCGCGCCGCCGAAGGCGAGCAGGCGATTGAAATGCCCCGCCACGGAAAGGGCAGGGGGCACGTGAGGCAGCTCGGCGGAAAGCAGGGCGGCTGGCCGGTCAAGTCCGCGAAAATCGTGCTCGGCGTCGTGAAAAGCGCGAACGCGAATGCGAACAAGCTCGGCATCGGCACCACCAAAGTCGCGCACATAATCGCGAACAAGGAGCACACGTTCCCGAGGATGTCGCCGAAGGGAAGGCGCATTGTTCACAATTACGAGACCGCCTTTGTTGAGGTCGTTCTCGAAGAATTCCAGAAGAAAGCCGCGGACGAGAAGAAAGCAGCGGGCGCGAAGAAGGCGGACAAGCCATCGGCGCCGGTTGCAAAGGCGGAGGCAAAAGCCGACATGAAGCGGGCAACAAGCACCGGCGTGAAAGCGGCAACTGCGGCGGACAAGCCCGCAACGCAATGAAGATTGACACGTGATACTTATGGCTGACAAAATGAAAATCGGGGAAAAGTTCATCGAGGACGCAATCACCCGCTACCGCGTCTCCAAGTTCCTGGAGCGCGAGCTTGACCGCGCAGGGTTCTCCCGCGTGGAAATACAGCGCACGCCGATGGTTACGCGCATCGCGGTGGAAGTCACCAACCCGGGCAGGGTAATCGGCAAGCGCGGCAAGAGCATACAGGACCTCACGGACTCAATCCACAAGGAATTCAAGATAGAAAACCCGCAGATTTCGGTGGTGGAATCCGCCAATCAGAACATCGAGCCGCGGCTCGTTGCAAAGAGGATTTGCAAATACATTGAAATGGGCAAGAAAATCCGCGCAATCCTCCACGTGGCGCTGCGCGACGCGATGCGCTCCGGCGCGCTCGGCGCGGAAATCGTGGCTGCGGGAAAAATCGCGGCAAAAGGCGGCAGGAGCAAGAAGCTGCGCGTGATGGCGGGCTACATTCCGAAAGCCGGCGAGCCAGCGCGGCAGGTCGCGGTTTCTCACGTTACTGCATATCCAAAGTCCGGCGCAATCGGCGTGCTTGTGAGAATCGTCCTTCCGGGAACGGTTTTCCCCGACAAGCAGCAGGGCGCGAAAATCGAGCTTCCGAGAGTCATTTCCGGAGCCGATGACGTTACGGCGGCAACCCCGATGGAAGTGGTTCAGAAGGTTGTGCCCGAGCCCATGAAGAAGCGCCGCCCCATGCAGCGAAGAAGGTAAGTGTTGGTTCATATGGCAATAATCAGGACAAGCAAACTGCGCGAACTTTCCGATGCGGAAATGCAGTCCAAGCTCTTCGAGTTCCAGAAGGAACTGAATGCCGAGCGCGGGCTGCTCGCGGCAGGAGGCAGGGCGTCGAACACCGGCAAGGTGAGCGAGCTTAAGAAATCCGTCGCGCGCATCCTGACAATCCAACATGAAAAGAAACTCGGAATCGCGAGGAAAGCGAAGTCTGCTGTCTCCGCGAAGAAAGCGGAGAAGCCATCTGAGAAGAAAGAGGAGAAAAAACAATAATTTATACTCATGAAAAAATTTGCAGTTGCGAAAGCGACTGCGGAGGACCGACGCAGTCGCGTGATGGCTGCGGCGGAGAATTGGAAAATGAAAAACATGGCGGTCGCTTGGCGACTGCGGAGGAAGGTGTAGTTGGCTGATATCTGTCCGAAATGTGGTCTGATAAAGGAGATTTGCTCCTGCGACATCCTCGAAAAGGAGGAGACGCAGAGAATCCGCGCGTTTGCGACGAAGAAGAGATTCCGGAAGCTCGTGACCATTGTCGAGGGAATTGACAAGGGGAAACTTGACGAGACCGGCCGGGAGCTCAAGAAGAAGCTCGCGTGCGGAGGAACCGTGAAGGACGGGATAATCATCCTGCAGGGGGACCAGCGCAAGAAAATCAAGGCGGCGCTGGTGAATTTCGGCTACCCCGAGGGAAGCATTACCGTTCTTGAAGGGCTGCAATAAGCAGGGGGCGGCGCAAATGATAACCGCGCAAAATCTCCGCATCCACGAGTTCATCGGGCTGAAGGTGAAGGTGCTTGAGGCGCTTTCCCTCCCGTATAGGGGGCTGTCCGGAACGGTGGTTGACGAGACCAAGAACACGCTCGTGCTTCGCGCGAATGTTGGCGCGAAAAAGGGCGAGAAGAAGGTGGAGACGGACAAAATCGTCCCGAAAAAGGGGTGCATTTTCCAGTTCCGGATTCCCGGCGGAAAAACCGCGGAGATTTCCGGCGACAGGATAATGTTCCGGCCATACGACCGACCGAAAAAATTGAAATGAAATCGAAAGGAATCATGCTCGCATATCCATCGAGGTAAGAATTATGGTTATTGAAAATCCAAGCAGGAAAGGCCCAATCGTGCAGCGCGGGCACGTCCGCATCGGAAAGGTCGTGAGCGACCGCTGCAAGAGAACGGTCATCGTCGAGTGGGAAACGCTCGAGCGGTTCCCCAAATACGCCCGCTCGGCAAGAAGCAAATCCCGCCTGCCCGTGCACAACCCCGACGCAATCGGGGCGAAGCTCGGCGACATCGTGGAGATTGCCGAATGCCGCAAGATTTCCAAGACCAAGGCGTGGACGGTTTCCCGCGTGGTCGAGCGCGCCAAGGGTCTGGTTGTCCTCGCAGCAAAGGGAGGCAGGGCTCTTGACGAGGAAGCGGACCGCCTCAAGAAATCCGAGGTGAAGCGCGACGCGCTTCCCGTGAAGGAGGAGGCGAAGGAGAAAGAGGAATGATTCAGCATCTGATGGAACGGATTTGATATTATGAAGGGATTGGGCGGGCACATCACAAAAGGGCTTCAAACCGGTTCGGTTCTTGTCTGCAATGACAACTCCGGCGCCAAGATGGTAATGATAATCGGCGTCAAGGGCGCGAAGGCAAAGCGCGCGATGATGCCCAAGGTAGGCATAGGCGACATAATCACGGTTGCGGTCAAGAAGGGCAGCGCGGCAATGAAGAAGAAAGTCCTCAAAGCCGTGGTGGTCCGCCAGAAGCAGCACATCCGCCGCCCCAACGGCATGCGGATTTCGTTCGAGGACAACGCCTGCGTGATAATTGACGACCAGGGGCTGCCGGTCGGAACGGAAATCAAGGGAGTCATCGCCCGCGAAGTGGCGACGCGCTTCCCCAAGGTCGCGGCAATCGCGGCGGCAGTGGTGTAAACAGCGATATGGATTGCGGCAATTATGATGGATGAAGCATGCAGCGATGCAAAGTGATTCACATGGGAATGTCAAACTCAACAAAACCGCGCTCGCAGAGGAAGTTCCGCTACGAAGCGCCGCTCCACCTTCGCAGGAAGATGGTCGCAGTGCACGTCTCAAAGGAGCTTCGCGCCAAGCTCGCCACCCTCCGCAGGAGCGTGCCCGTGCACAAGGGCGACAAGGTGAAGCTCATGCGCGGCGAGCGCAAGGGGCTCGTGGGCAAAGTGGTCGAAGTCAAGCTTGCCACGCTCAAGGTTTACGTCGAGGGGCTCACGCAGAGGAATGCGAAGGGCGTCGAGAAGCTCATGCCGGTTGACCCGTCCAACCTTTTGCTGATGGACGGGGAGTTTTCGAAGGACAGGCTGGCAATGGTGCAGAGGTCTGGCAAGAAAAAGCAATGAGCGAACGAGCAATCTCATGGTTGATTGATGGGTTGATATTATGGCAAAGAAAGGCGGTTCACATCACTTCGTGCGCATGCGCGCCCACAAGCGGCTCGGCATAGTGCAGCGCAAGGCGGTCAAGTGGCTCCTCGCGCCGGCTCCGGGTCCGCACAAGAAGTTCGAGAGCGTTTCGGCGGGAGTGATTCTCCGCGACGTTCTTTGCAGAGCGAAGAACATGCACGAGGCGAAAAAGCTCCTGAACATGGGCGCGTTCCTCGTGGACGGCAAGAAAATCACAGAGCCGCGCTTCCCGGTCGGGCTCATGGACATCGTTTCCGAGCCGATTGAAAAGAAGACGTACCGCATGGACCTCGCAGGCCCGAACCTCGCGCTCAAGAAAGTCACGGGCGAGGCGGCTGCGCGCAAATACCTCAAAGTCGCGAACAAGCACACGGTGAGCGGCGCGAAGACGGTAATCACGTTCCACGACGGCAGGAATTACCTCGGCGACAAGCACATTTCCACGGGGGACACCTGCGTGTTCTCTGTGCCGGAGTTCAAGCTGGTGTCGCACATCAAGCTCGCGCCGGGCGCGGAGTGCCTCGTTGTCGAGGGAAAGCACAGGGGCGAGCGCGCGAAGCTCGAGAAGATAATCGAAAGGCCGGGCTCGCACAAGTCCGAAGTGCTCATGTCGGGCACGGCAGGGCAGTTCATCACGATAGCGGAATACCTCTTCCCGATTGACGGGAATTATTCATGAGGAATGCGGCAAATGGAAAGGAATGCGGCAAATGGAAATGGATATGGATATTTGACGGTGAAGGGACATGGAAAACAAGATGAAAGATGTGGTCGTCGACAAAGTGACGCTCAACATCGGCATTGGAAAGGCGGGGCAGGAGCTTGAGAACGCCAAAACCCTGCTCGAGCGGCTTTCTGGCGCAAAGGCAGTGCCAACTCACGCCAAGACCCGCAACCCGGTCTTCCACATAAAGAAGGGCGACGTCATCGGCACGAAGGCGACGCTGCGCGGACCGATGGCAATCGAGTTCGTCAAGAAGGCGCTCAAGGTCAAGGCATTCACGCTTCCCAAGCGTTCGTTCGACAAGGAGGGGAATTTCTCCTTCGGCGTTCCGGAATACATCGAATTTCCGGGAGCGAAATACGACCCGCAAATCGGGATGATGGGATTCGACGTGTGCGTGACGCTGCGCCGCCGCGGCTACCGCGTAATCCGCAGAAGGCACGGCAAGTCCAAAATCGGGAAATCCCACCGGCTTGGAAAGCAGGATGGAATGGATTTCGCGGCAAAGGAATTCGCGATAAACGTCCAGTAAATTTGTGAAGAGGTTTTTCATGGCTGACGAGAAGAAAAAGAAAACGCACGGCGTTCCGCGCGAGCACAAATACCAGGGCAAGGGAATGAGGAAATGCCGCTTTTGCGGTTCGGCACGCGCCCTCGTCCGCTCCTACAACCTGCGCATATGCAGGCGCTGCTTCCGCGAGGTCGCAGAGGAAGTGGGCTTCCGCAAATATTGATGTTACTGAGGGATGATATGGCAAACGATCCACTCGCAGACGCGCTGAACTCGATAAGGACGCACGAGACGTTCAGCAAGCAGGTATGCGAGGTAAAACCAAGCAAGCTTGTGCGCGAGACGCTCAAGATTCTGCAGCGCACCGGCTACATCGGCGACTTCGAGTTCGTTGATGACGGCAAGAGCGGTTACTTCAAGATAAAATTGCTTGGCAAGATAAACAAGTGCGGCGCAGTCAAGCCGCGCTTCGCGGTCAAGCGCACGGACTGGAACGACTGGGAATCGAAATACCTCCCGGGCAGCGGTTTCGGCGTGTTCGTGGTCTCCACTCCGCAGGGGCTGATGACGCACACCGAGGCGAAGGACAAGGGGCTGGGCGGAAGACTGTTGGCGTTCGTTTACTGATGCATGGCACATGGCACGACATATGGCACGGGGCACAATGTTGAATCAAGGTTGGTTGAAATGAAAATTCCTGAAGGAGCGAAGGTATCTGTCGATGGGAAGAAGGTCACGGTCAGCGGACCGAAGGGCACGCTCGTGCGCCAGTTCTCCCACTCCGAACTTTCCTCAATGTCGGTCAAGGGCGATGAATTCACGGCGGGCGGCTCGAACAAGATAACCACCACCGTCGAGACGCACGTGCGCAACATGGCGTTCGGCGTCACCAAGGGATATTCCAAGAAGCTCAAGTCGATATTCGCGCACTTCCCGATTTCAGTCGAGGTCAAGGGCAAGGAAATGCTCGTGAAGAATTTCCTCGGAGAGAAGCAGCCCCGCCGCGCGAAAATCGTCGGGCAGACGAAAATCGAGGCAAAGGGGCAGGAGATGACGATTTCCGGAATCTCGAAGGACGACGTCGGGCAGACGTTCGCCAACCTCAAGTCCGCGACAAAAATCCGCAACCGCGACTCGCGCGTGTTCCAGGACGGATATTACGTAGTGGAAGAATAATGCGATAATGCGTTCGAATACCCGTGATATTTATGGCATCAAAAAGAAAGCACCCGAAATTCCTCCGCCCGAACTACGGGCGGAGCAGCCGCAGCAGGATTAAGCTTGCGTGGCGCCGCCCGCGCGGAATTGACAACAAGAAGCGCGCGAAGATAAAATACATGGGATGCTCGCCGTCAATCGGCTACGGGCAGCCGTCCGAGATAAAGGGCAGGCACCCCAAGGGCATGCCGGAAGTCATAGTCCAAACTCCCGCGGACCTCAAGGGTCTCAAGGACGTCGTGGTGCGCATAGCCGGCGGAGTGGGGCGCGCCAAGCGCGAAGCCATAATCAAGGCATGCGAATCCGCGAAGCTGCACGTGGTGAACAAGAGCAAGAAATACGCCGCGAAGAAGCCGAAGGAAGCCAAGCTCGCCGCGAAGAAGCAGGAGGAGCAGAAGAAACCCGAGGCGAAGAAAGCCGAGGAGAAAAAGCCCGAGGCGACCAAGATGGCGGAAGCGAAAAAAGAATGAATGCCGCGAATGGGCGGAAATCGAATATGGTAAAATGGTAAAAATGCGAACGCGATAAACAATGCGCATAAACGTGATATTCATGGCAATGAAAAACGTCCGAAGGATTGCATCCGAGATTCTCGGAATAGGCGAGTCCAAAATCCGATTCAAGAACGAGTCGCTCTCCAAAATCGGGGAGGCGCTCACGCGCGAGGACGTGCGCACGCGCATCCGCGAAGGCGACATACGCGCAATCGCCCCGAGGGGGGTTTCCCGCGTCCGCGCGAGGAAGAAGCAGGCGCAGAAGCGCAAGGGCCGCCGGTTCGGAACCGGAAGCCGCAAGGGAACGTTCGGCGCGCGCAGCGGAAAGAAGGAAATGTGGATGGCGAAAATCCGCGCGCAGAGGAAAATGCTCCGCTCGCTTGTGGACGGCGGCCGCGTGCCGGAAGAATCGTCCCGCAAGCTTTATCTCATGATAAAGGGGAACGCTTTCAAGGGCGTGAAGGTCTTTGAAACCTACCTCAAGGACAACAAGTTGCTCGCGCCCGCGAAAGCGGCACAGGCGAAGCAGAAGACGCAGTGATGACTGGAAGAATGTGAACCAACCATTTGACGATGTGATTATGTGGGACAGGCAACAGGACCGGTATACAAAGTGGCTTTCAAGCGCCGCAGGAAGAACCTGACTAATTACGCCAAGCGCCTTGCGCTCGTCAAGAGCGCGTCGCCGCGCATGGTGGTCAGGAAATCCTCGACAGGCGTGCTCGTCCAGTTCATAGAGTTCTCGCTCGCAGGCGACAAGATGCTCTCATCCGTCCGCTCAAGCGCGCTCAAGCAATACGGCTGGTCCCCGCGCTGCAACGCGCCGACGGCATACCTTTGCGGGATGCTCGCGGCAAGGACGGCGTCGAAGAAGGGCGTGAAGAGCTTCAACCTCGACGTGGGAATGCAGACTCCGAGCAAGGGCTCGCTCGTGTTCGCCGCGCTCAAGGGCGCCGCGGATGCGGGGCTCGCCACGAACTACTCGGAAGAGATGATAGCGTCCGAGCGGATAACCGGCGCGACGATTGCGCAATTCGCGAAGTCGCTCAAGGCATCCGACCCTGCGAAATACTCCAAGCTTTTCTCCTCGTACATCAAGGAGAATTTCGAGCCGGAGAAAATGGTCGAATCGTTCAACGGCGTAAAGGCGAAGATAAGCAAGCTTTAGGTGGATAAATGGCAAGATTCTACAGCAACAACCGCAGGCGGCGCGACCGCGAGGACGAGGAAAAGCCCGAATGGACCCCGAAGACCGAGGTCGGGCGCATGGTCAAGTCCGGCCAGATAACCTCGGTTGAGGAAATATACGACATGGGCAAGAAAGTGCTCGAATACGAAATCGTCGACCACCTCTATCCCGGCCTCACGGAGGAGACGCTCTCGGTTTCAAGCACGCAGCGCATGACCGACAACGGCAGGAAGGCGCAGTTCCGCGCAATCGTGCTCGTGGGCGACAAGAACGGCCACGTGGGCATCGGCGCGGGAAAGAGCGAGGAAGTGAAGCCGGCGATTGAGACTGCGGTGAAGAACGCGAAGCGCAACATCGTTTGCGTGCCTTTCGCATCAACGGGTAAGCAGAGGCATACCATTCCAATCAAGGTCGTGGGCAAGGTGGGCAGCGTGGAAGTCACGCTCAAGCCAGCGCCGCTGGGCGTGGGGCTCGCCGCGAACGACGTGGTGAAGAAAGTGCTTGGCGCGGCGGGAGTGAAGGACGTCTGGAGCTTCTCGCGCGGCAGGACAAGGAACATTTACAACAGCGCGATGGCGGTCATTGACGCCCTCTCGCAACTCAATTCCATGCGCGTGCGCGGGGACTGGGGAAATTCTGAAAAGAAAGCTGAACAGGTGTCCTCATGAGCAAAATAATCGTTGTGCGGCTGAAAGGGCTGTTTTCAATTTCGCCAAAGGTGGAGAAGACCTTCGAGAGCATGCGGCTCAACAAGCTCTACTCCTGCGCGGTAATCGAGATGACTCCGAGCTTCAAGGGAATGCTGCAGGCGGTGAAGGACTTCACGGCATACGGGGACGCGGACAAGGAAACCGTCGCGCTCCTTCTGGCGAAGCGCGGCAAGTCGCTTGACGGCAAGTGCGTTTCCGACTCGAAAAAGCCGGAGGAAATCGCCAAGCTCGCGTCCGAAATCGTCTCTTCCACAAAGTCGCTCGAGGAATTCGGGATTCTCAATCTGTTCCCGCTCTCCCCGCCAAAGGGCGGATTTGACGGGAGCAGGAAATCCGGCACCCCATACGGGCCGCTCGGCAGAAATACGAAAATATCTGAACTGATTTCAAAGATGGCTTAACTTAGGTGTTGTTCATGGCAAGATTGAAGAAACGCAGCAGGAAATTCTTCGGAACCCGCAACCACGGCAAGGGCAACGCAAAGAACCGCCGAGGCAAGGGAGGAAAGGGAGGCTGGGGCCGCGCAGGAATGCACAAACACCGCTTCACCTACATTACCGCTTACGAGCCGGACTTCTTCGGCGTGCATGGCTTCGCGCCTGTGCGCAGCGTGAAGCTCAAGACGGTCGCGCTTTACCACATAGAGCAGCTCGCAGCGCTTGGAAAGCTTGAGAAGAAGGACGGCAAGCAATACTTCGAGTTCGAAGGCAAGGTGCTCGGAACCGGCAACATAAGCAAGCCCGTTTCCGTAAAGGCGATTTCCTTTTCGGAGAGCGCAATGGAGAAAATCAAGAAGGCGGGCGGCTCCACAGCGACGTTCGAGCCGGAAGCCTGATTTTAATCCTGCTCTGTTTGCATTTCTCAGCGCCAGCATTCTTTTTCTGTGCAAAATATATATTTGCGCCACGAATTCTTAGCATGAGTGTCCTCAGTCCTCTCGAAATAATCATGCTGCTCTGCTTTGGCGCGGCATGGCCGTTCTCCATCTGGAAATCCTATACTTCGCGCTCGAATGCGGGCAAGAGCTTCTGGTTCCTCCTCGTGATTTTCATCGGCTACGTCGCCGGCACGCTGCACAAGCTCTTCTACAGCTTTGACGCCGTGATTTGGCTTTACGTCCTGAACGGCGCGATGGTTTTCGTGGACATGCTGCTCTACGCGAGGAACGCGGCGATTGTCCGGTCGTCCTGCGTGACGACTATCTCTTCGCACCATGTGAAGGCGCGGGCGGGTGGGAAAAAAATGGGGCGCGCGAAAAACAGCGTTTAATCTGGCGTTCGCGCACAGGCTCAATGCCAAAAACGGGGTTGCCGCGGCGCCCCCAAAACGTAAGAGTTTAAGATTACTCCGCGCAGCGACGTGAAAATTGCCCGCTAACGCAACCATCAAAATCTTTTCCTTCGTAGTCGCCTCTGCGACCAGTATGATTACGGAAATGGACAGACTGCTGCTCAGAGTTGACACTCTGACCAGAGGCAATGTATACCTGCAGGAAAAGCTGCAGCAGCTGCAAAAAGAGAATGAGCAGCTAAAGCAAGGTATCACGCAGTTAATTGATGAGAAAAAG
>Ga0172370_10007117_pt1 | contig 13806 bp, 14 predicted proteins | sample LakKiv5m_FD_114538 | JGI IMG/M metagenome (GOLD analysis project Ga0172370, IMG submission 114538) | Freshwater microbial communities from Kabuno Bay, South-Kivu, Congo - kab_022012_11.5m | ecosystem: Environmental > Aquatic > Freshwater > Lake | place: Democratic Republic of the Congo...
GAGGCATATGCTCTATCTGGGCAACTCGGGAACCTCATTTCGCCTCATTTTGTCGGTGGCGGCCCTGTGCAGGGGGGATTTTTTGCTCACCGGCACCGACAGGATGCGACAAAGACCGATCGGCCCCCTGGTTGAGGCCCTGAACCACCTGGGCGTGGATGCCTCCTGTATCGGACAGAAAGGCTTCCCTCCGGTGCGCATACGCGCCGGGGGCCTTCGAGGAGGGAAAGTATCCATCGCAGGGGATCAGAGCGGCCAGTTCCTCTCTTCTCTCCTCCGGTCCGGCCCCCATGCCGATAGGGACATTGCCGTGGAGGTCTCGGGAGAACGGGTATCAAGCCCATATGTCGAGATGACCATCCACGTGATGGACCGGTTCGGGGTTCGCCTGATCCGGAATCATGGCCGTTGCTATCGGATCCGTCGGGTCAGAACTACGGGGCCCGGGAGTTTAACATTGAGGGAGATGCCTCTTCAGCGTCCTATTTCTGGGCCGCAGCCGCCATCACTGGAAGGAAGATCGCCACCACGAATATCTATCCCCGTGCGACCCGACAGGGAGATATCGGATTCCTCGAAATCTTGCAGCGGATGGGATGCGTCATTGAGAAGGGATCCGATTGGGTGGCGGTGCATGGCGGGGATCTCTCAGGGGTGGAGGTCGATATGAGGGACCTGCCCGATATGGTCCCCACCCTGGCGGCAACAGCTCTCTTTGCCGGCGGAAGAACCATCATCAGAAACGTCGCCCACCTCAGGCACAAGGAAAGCGACCGGCTCCGGGCCGTGGCGAGCGAATGGAACAGGCTGGGGGCCAGGATCGAGGAGCTCCCTGACGGGCTGGCCATTGAAGGCCTTCGCCCCCTCCGGCCTGCCTTGGTCCATGCCCATGCGGATCACCGAATCGCCATGAGCCTTGCGGTGGTGGCCCTGCGGGTCCCACAGCTCTGCATCACGGATCCCGGCTGCGTCGAGAAATCGTTCCCGACATTCTGGTACCATTGGAACAGCCTTCAGGACAAACCGACGGACGTCAGGGGGGTGTATCCTAGGCCGAGGGCCTCGGCGACCGCCGGGTAGGTGATCTTTCCCCTGTAAACGTTGACCCCTTTGGCCAGAGAGGGATCGTTGCGGATGGCCTCGGAGACCCCCTTGTCTGCCAGTTTGACCAGGTAGGGGAGGGTGGCGTTCGAGAGGGCATAGGTGCTGGTCCTGGGCACGGCCCCGGGGATGTTGGTGACGCCGTAGTGGATAACCCCGTCCACCACATAGACGGGATCCGAATGGCGTGTGGGACAGATGGTCTCGCAGCATCCACCTTGATCCACGGCCACGTCCACGATCACGCTCCCCGGCTCCATGCTCCGGACCATTTCCCGGGTCACGAGACGCGGGGCCTTGGCGCCTTTGACCAGAACTGCACCGATAAGGAGGTCGGCCCGTTTGACGGCCTCGGCGGTAGTGTGGGGGTTGGCGCTCAGGGTGGTGAGCCGGCCGTGGAGGACCTGATCCAGGTAGCGCAGACGATGGGCGTCGATATCGAGGACGGTCACACCGGCGCCCATGCCCAGGGCGATCTGGGCGGCATTGACCCCTACCACGCCGGCGCCCAGGATGGTCACATCGGCCTGACGGACCCCGGGGACCCCTGACAGGAGCTTCCCCCTCCCGCCATGGTGTTTTTCCAGGTATCGGGCCCCTATCTGGACCGCCATGCGCCCCGCCACCTCGCTCATGGGGGTTAGGAGCGGAAGGCTCCTGTCGGCCGTCTCCACGGTCTCGTACGCGATGCCGGTAACGCCCCGGGCCATCATCTCGAGGGTAAGGGCCTTCTCGGCGGCCAGGTGGAGGTAGGTGAAGAGCGTCAGCCGCCCGTGCATAAGGGTGAATTCGGAGGGCTGGGGCTCCTTGACCTTGACCACAAGGTCCGCCTCCCATGCCTCTTCGGGCCGGTCCACCACCCGGGCCCCCCAGTGGCGATATTCATCGTCAGAAAACCCGCTCTCTTCCCCGGCCCCTTTCTGGACCCGTACCTCGTGCCCTGTGTCGAAGAGCTGACGAACGCCCCCCGGCGTCACGGCCACCCGAAATTCGTTATCCTTGATCTCCTTTGGCAGACCTATGATCATGATTTCCTCCGAGGAAGTGGGCAAAGTGATAAAAGCGGGCAAAATGCGCCCGTCATGGGCAACCCCTGTCAACTGCATCGCACCCTAAATGGAAGCTATGAGTTTAGCGAAAAAGCGCCGGCCAAATCAAGGTGAATTTGGCCTTTTCTTGATAGAGCCGGGATGGGTGCTTATAGTAAGCGTCAATACCCGTCTGGTGTCATTCAGGAGGTTGATGCACTGAATTGATAACGATCGCATGATTTTTAATTCAGTGGAAAAAGCCGTGACGGGTAAATCCCCCGTAGAGAATTCAGGTGTGAGTCTTCTATCGAGATCCAGGGGGCTACCCAGTCGGGAAGGATTGTGGCCAATTTATTGCCATGGAATGCGCCTGGAATGAATGCGGGAAAAGGGGGTTGCATCCCACGGAGGCGGAGGGCTAATGGTCGAATCGGCGGCAGACCGGACCCACATCATTTTGGACAGTATTGCGGATGGCGTCTTTACGGTAGATGCCGACTGGAAAATCACCTCTTTCAGTCGGGCCGCTGAGAAAATCACCGGCATCAAGCGGTCGGAGGCCGTGAGCAGGCATTGCTGGGACGTGTTCAGGGCCAGCATTTGCGAGCATCGATGTGCCCTTCGACAGACCATTCAGACCGGCCAGCCGATCATCAATCAGTCCATCTTTATCATCAATTCCCACGGGGAAAGAATCCCGATCAGCATTTCGACTGCCCTCCTCAAGGATGAGAAGGGCCGTGTGGTCGGGGGTGTGGAGACCTTCAGGGATTTGACGGTCGTCGAGGAGCTCAAGAAGGAGCTGGCCGGACGGCATTCCTTTTTTGATATTATTAGTAAAAACAGTGAAATGCAGAGACTTTTTAACTTATTGGAACAGATTTCCGAGAGCAATGCAACGGTTCTCCTGGTGGGCGAGAGCGGGACCGGCAAGGAACTCTTTGCAGAGGCGATTCATTCCCTGAGTCCGAGGAAGGGGGGGCCAATGGTCACCATCAACTGCGGGGCTCTTCCCGACAACCTGCTGGAATCCGAACTCTTCGGATACAAGGCCGGGGCCTTTACCGACGCCAAAAAGGACAAGCCCGGCCGACTGGCCCTTGCGGAGGGAGGGACGGTCTTTTTGGACGAAATCGGCGATATCTCTCCGGCCCTTCAGGTACGGCTGCTCAGGGTCCTCCAGGACAAGGTATACGAGCCCCTGGGCAGCACCCAATCCGTGAAGGCCGATGTACGGATTGTGGCGGCAACCCATCGGGATCTGGAAAAAATGGTCAGTGAGGGCGCATTCAGGCAGGATCTCTATTATCGTATCCATGTGGTCAAGCTGGCCCTGCCCCCCCTCAGAGAACGCAAGGAAGACATACCCCTCCTCGTGGAGCATTTTATCCGAAAGTTCAATCGATTGAACGGAAAGGAGATCCAGGGTGTTTCCCTGGATGTCATGCCGCTCCTGATGGCTTACGATTTTCCAGGGAATATCCGTGAACTGGAAAATATTATCGAATACGCCACAGTGGTATGCAAAGACCCTCTCATCGGGATTGAGCATCTCCCCGACGATTTCAAGAGGGCATTGGACGCATGCGTTCCGGAGACATCCGATACACAGGAGGTTCGCCAGAGCGCGACGTGGACGGAAACGGAGCGGCGCTTTCTCTATGAGGCACTCAGGCGGAACAACTGGAAACGCTCGGCCACGGCCGACGAGTTGGGCATACATCCCACTACCCTGTGGCGCAAGATGAAACGGCTGCATATCCAGGGGCCTTTGAATCCGTAACCCGTTCTGCCGGAAACATCTGCGCTCAGCATGGTGCGCCTGTCAGGCCCTCATGTTCTGGTTTTCCGTCACCGGACATCAGCAGATCCTGGTGTCGTCATCCCCCAACGATCCTTTTTTTGACTCCTGCCCAACCACGAAGCCCGCCAGGAGAAAGACGCCCGAATGATGTGACCCATGCTTCGTTGCAGTTTCGCAGTCTCGTTGGGTCAGACATTGCGATGGTGAAATACACTGGGGGCATCCCATTCGGTGCGGCCGAGGGAACACGCCCACTTATATGGTATTTTGAGCGGTTGTGCTGATTATGCTTCCTTGTGAAGTTTGGTACAAAAGATGCTTGACATAAAAAAAGAGAATCCCTACCTTACCCCAGCAAACAAAAGAGACAAGACCGATCGGGTCTGAAACTATTCACCTTGAGGAGGTGCACTGTAGATGCAAAACGGAAGAATCGCCATACCGAGTATGGCCCCTGGCGGTCTCGACGGTGAGCGGTCGGGACATTTTGGACATTGTGACGTGTTCACGTTCGTGGATGTGGAAGATGGAAAGATCAAGCAGGTGACGACCATTCCCAACCATAGTCATGTTCAGGGGGGGTGCATGGTTCCCGTGAATCTGTTGGCGAGCCATAACGTTAACGCTCTGATCGTTGGGGGTATCGGCATGCGGCCCCTCATGGGATTCAGACAGGTGGGCGTTGATGTCTATCATGATTCGGTCAGACCCGAGATCCGGCCGGTGGTGGAAGACCTGATTCAGGGAAAGCTCCCGATGATCAGCGACGATCAGGTCTGTGGCGGGGGCGGCGCTCACTGATTCCAAGGAATCTCAATCGTGCAACGAGGGGTGGGGTGATGGATAACGTGAAACCGGCTGATGATGTGTACCAGATGCTCTCCGATTCCGGTTATGCGGACAAGGCCATTGAGTATTTTCAGTCCAAGGAGAATTTCGGCGTTATTGCGGACGCGGATCAGATAACGGATCTCACGGGGCCGTGTGGAGATACCATGAAGATCTCGTTGAAGGTCGACGGGGACAGAATTAAGGACGCCAAAATCCAGGTCCTGGGATGTCCCGGGGCAGTGGCATCGGGATGTGCCCTGGTCAGCCTCGCCAAGGGGAAAACCCTGGAAGAGGCCGCTGGCATTGACCTGGACGCCCTGTATCGAGAACTCGAAAAGATGCCGGAGCAAAAGGTGCATTGCGCCCGCCTGGCGATCAAGACCTTACAGAAAACCCTGGAGGAGTATCAAGGACAGCGGCGGAGCAGGGTCGCCGTTGGAGAGATATAGAGGGAAGCCTTATGAAAATTGCCGTAACGTCCACGGGACCAAACCTGGAAGCGGAGGTGGATCCCCGGTTTGGAAGGGCCGCCTATATTGTCATTGTTGATTCCGAGACCTTTGAATTCGATGCCTTGGACAACCAGGAAAACGTCAACGCCCTGAAGGGGGCCGGTATTCAGGCGGCCAGAATGGTCAGTGATAAAGGAGCAGATGTCCTCCTGACAGGTTTTTGCGGACCCAACGCCTTCAAGGCCATGAATGCGGCCAAGATCAAGGTGGCCAATGATGCCAAGGGGACAGTGAAGGAGGCCGTTCATGCATACCTGGACGGCAAACTGCCGCTGGCCGATGCAGCCAATGTGGAAGGGCATTGGTAGGAGGAGGATATATGCCCATTTATGAGTTTGAATGCCTGGATTGCGGACATACGACCGAGGTGCTGATGGCGAGCCATGAGACAGATCTTGTGGTCTGCGGGAATTGTGGCGGGCGCAACCTCAAGAAGCTGCTGTCCGCGCACGCGGCTGTCAATCCGACAGGCAGATTTCCCACGAATCCGGCGGATCGGTGCTGCGGCGCAGGGGGGCCTCCAAGCACCTGCGCGGGGCCAGGGAGCTGCTGCGGCAGGGCGTGACAGCGGGCTCCATCCGAATCGTTGACATGGGTAACAGAGACGTGGTCGTCCCGGGTTAATGTCTGCCCGAGGCTGCTCCGGCCGGAGCGTGCCTCATTGCATGCAGGGGCTGGATTTCATCCAGCCCCTGCCCTCATAGCTGTTTTCATTTTTTCGTCAGATCTGCAGATTTACCATCTCGAATGACTTTCAGGGAGAGGTCTTTTCCATACAATGCGAGGACTCCGGTAGGCCTGCCATAGGGTTTGACGCGGCCGGCCTGTTTCTCGTAGAGGAAGCTTGCGCTTTTGCAATCTCTGATCCCGGCTGTGGCTGCGATTGTGAAACAGAAAGCGGCTTCTGCTTTCCACTGTCCTGTGGTTCCACTGAATGCCACGTCAGATCAAGAGGTTATTCAATCCTATGCCACAGGAGTGATATGGCATGAAAGATGCTTAAGGCGCGAATATAGGTTGAAACGGGATTCCCGGCCGATGGGGAGTGGGCCCCATTCCTGTCCGGGACAAGCCCGGCATGTTTTCCGCAGGAGGAGATGGAAATGAAAGTCGTTGTCAGTTCGATGGGGACGGATCTGGACTCGGAGATAGACCCCCGTTTTGGAAGATGTGCATACTTCCTTTTGGTGGATACGGACACCATGACCTACGAGGCCCTGGATAATGGAAATATCGCCCTGGGCGGCGGTGCGGGCATTCAATCGGCCCAGTTGGTGGCATCCAAGGGCGCCAAGGCTGCGATTACCGGGAACTGCGGTCCCAATGCAGTCAGGACCCTGATTGCGGCCGGCGTGGAGGTGATTGTCGGCCAGTCCGGCAGTGTCAGGCGTGCGGTCGAGGACTTCAAGGCCGGAAGGCTCAAAAGCACAACCGAGGCCAATGTGGCCGATCATTATGGGATGGCCGGTGATGGGAGGGGAGTGGCTCCCTCCTCTGGTGGCGGCATGGGCCGTGGCCGGGGAATGGGCGGCGGTATGGGCTGCAGAAAAGGCGGGGGCCAGGGGATGGGTCTCGGCGGAGGCGTGGGGGCATGGGACGCGCCGGCCGCATCAAATCCATCCGCGTCGGTCTCGCGTGACCAGGAGATCCAGTCCCTCAAAGCCCAGATCAAGGAATTGCAGGCCCAGATGTTAAGGCTCCAATCCCGACTTGAGGATTCGAAGAATACATAACAGAATCAAGGGGCTCCATGAAAATAGCTGTTTCAGTCTGGGAAGGGAGAGTGTCGCCGGTCTTTGATTACGCTTCCAGATTGCTGGTTCTCGATGTGGAAACGTCTGGCGAGTCTTCCCGGTTCGAGGTATTCTTGGACGAACAGGCTTGTTCTCGAAAGTGCTCACGCATCCGGGTGTTGGGTGTGGAGGTCCTGATCTGCGGGGCCATTTCACGTTATTTACACGGGATCCTCATGGCGACCGGTATCCGCGTCATCCCATGGGTTTGCGGCTCGGTCAGCGATGTGGTGAACGCCTTCCTGGACGGCACCCTATCCGAGCCCAGATACCGTATGCCCGGTTGTCAAGGGTGGGAGACGGGATGCGCGACGGAGGGAATGATCCGATGAGACAGGTAAACCCCAATGAGTGACGATTTTGACGATTTCGCCCGCCGTCTGCAGACGCAGATCTTTGTGGAAACCAAGCAGGCCTATGGAATGGCCGCGTTCGAGCGATGGCTTCACCCGAAGTACATGGGTAAGATCGATCTTCCGGACGGGTATGCCCGTGTCACGGGACCGTGTCAGGACACCATGGAGATCTTTTTGAGATTCGAAGACGGGAGGGTCGCGGAGGCCACCTATCAGACAGACGGGTGCGGGTCCAGCGCGGTGTGCGGGTCATTTGCCGCTGAAATGGCCCTGGGAAAGACGCCGGACGAGCTGCTGGATGTGACGGGTGATGCCATTCTGGAGCGGCTCGGCGGACTCCCGAAGGAAGATGAACACTGCGCCCACCTTGCCGGGGAGACCCTGCAGGAGGCCCTCAGCGACTATATGAAACACCAGGTTTACCGCTGAAACGCCATTCCAAACCCAATAAGGTCCACGCTCAGACAAGCGCACGTGCCGCTCCATGACTTTGACAAAGACGCGTCGTGCGAGACTTGACACTCACCTCGAATCGTGGTAAGCAATCCCACCCGCAAGTCGTTTTTCAGCTCTGCTACTTTAATTCAGTCATTGAATGGGGATAAGTGAGGTAAGGACGTTCCGTCTGAGTTTCCTTTACGTCGGACAGGGATTGCCCTTAACCATGTGGCGCTCGGATCTGTGAGCGAAAAGCGGAGTTTCAGATCGAGGAGAGCAGTTATGGAATCGGAAGTGTACTCCCTGTGTTTCATGTGTTCGGTGCGTTGTCCCATCAAGGTGACGACCCGGGATGACCAGGTTAAGTGGATCGAGGGGAATCCGCATGTGGCAGGAATGGAGGGGAGCCTCTGCCCACGCGGTGCAGCCGGCATCGCCCTTTTGCATGACCATGAGAGGGTTCAGTCGCCCATGATCCGCACGGGCCCCCGCGGCTCGGGGCAGTGGAGAAAGGCCACATGGGAAGAGGCCCTCGACATGGTGGGTGAAAGACTTCGCCACATCATTGACGGGCATGGAGGCCACAGCGTTGTGCTGGGAGAGCGGACCCAACTCGCCACCCATGTGAGCAAAACCTTTCTGAAGGCCATCGGATCCCCCAATCATTTCACCCACGATGCCCTGTGCAAGGGATCGGTGAACACGGCGGGGCGTTCCCTGTTTGGATATACCGATGCCCAGATGGGCATGGACTACAAGAATACGGGGCACATTGTGTTATACGGCCGCAACTTCTTCGAGGCTATCGAAGTGAAGGGGGTAAGGGCCTTGACCGAGGCGATCGACAAGGGGGCGAAGCTGACCTATATCGATCCGCGGGTAACCGTGACAGCAACCAAAGCGGACCGATACTGGATGATTCGGCCAGGCACGGACCTCGCCCTCAACTACGCGCTGATCCATGTCATTCTAAGAGACCGGTTATACGATGCCGCGTACGTCAACCGCTGGATATCGGGGATGGCCCAACTCCAGGACTTCATTCAGCCCTACACGCCCCGGTGGGCCGAACAAGAAACAGGCATCGCTGCATCCGAGATCGAGTCCCTGGTTAGGGAACTGGCCGAGGATAAACCTGCGGTCATTTTTCACTTCGGATATCGAGGCGCCAATCATGCGAATGAAATCTATCAGCGGAGGGCCATCCTGATCCTGAACGCCCTTATGGGGAGCATGGAGGCCAAGGGCGGCATCTTTTTTAAGAAGGGTCCGGGCGAAGTGGGGGGTAAGCCGGCCCGTAAATTGACAGACCAGACGTTTCCCGGGATCGGTGTGCCCCGTTTCGACAAGGTGGGCACCCCCGATTTTCCCCTCCCGGACCCGAGTCACGGGGTCGGGCAGATGTTGCCCATGGCCATTCTGAACGATGATCCCTATCCGATCAAGGCCCTAATCAACTACCGGTTCGATCCGATCATGTCCATCCCTGACAGCAACCTGACGAAAAAGGCTTTGGACAAACTGGACCTCATTGTGACCATTGATGTCAATTACAGCGATATTGCCTGGTATTCCGATGTAATCCTTCCGGAATCCATCTATCTCGAGCGCACGGACTGCGTTCAGCAGGCGAATGGTCTTAAACCCCAGATGTTTTTGAGGCAGCAATGCGTGACGCCCCGCTACGACACCCGGCCCGGCGCCATCATTCTCAAACAGATCGCTGAACGGCTGGGGACAGATGCCTATTTTCCCTATCAGACCATGGAGGACCTGGTACGATGGCAACTCGAAGGCACCGGCTTTTCTCTAGAAGACTTCCGGTCCAAAGGATTTGTCGCCTACACCAACAAGCAGATCTTCTGGGACAGGGATGCATCCATCAAATTCAAGACGCCTTCCAAAAAGATTGAGCTGGTCTCGTCGCTCCTGGAAGATGCCGGATTTCCATCCTTTCCTGCATATGAACCGATGGCCTCGCCTCCGAAGGGCCAATTCCGACTGGTCACCGGGCGCTGTGCCCTGCACACGCATGTCTCCACGCAAAATAACCCCTATCTGAATGAAATAGCCCCAGAGAATGTCCTATGGATCAACGAGAAAGCGGCAACGACGCTTGGAATCAAGGATGGAGACATGGTGACCATCTCGTCGCGTCAGGGTTCGGGAGAGATGCGGGCATTTGTGACCGATTTGATTCACCCTGAAGCGGTCTTTATGTTGCACGGGTACGGGCACGAGGCCCAGGCGGCCACACGGTGCTTCAACAAAGGGGTAAGCGACGCAGTTCTGATGGAGAATATCTCAGACAGGATCGGAGGGAGTCCGGCCCTTCATGACACCTTTGTGACGGTCACCCGGTTTGAGGGAACGGCGGCAGGTCAATTGGGAGGAAGACGATGAGCAAGTATTTTCTTTTCCAGGACACCAAGAAGTGCATCGCATGCCGCAGTTGTGAGGTGGCATGCAAGAGCAACAAGGGCCTCCCGGTAGGTCCGAAACTGTGTGAGATCATCACCGTCGGCCCGGTTTTTGTGGGAGGGCTTCCCAAGGCGGGATATACCTTCATGCCGTGTTTCCATTGTGAGGATCCCTGGTGTGTGGCTGCCTGCCCCACCGGGGCCATGCAGCGGAGGGCGGCAGACGGGGTCGTATTCGTGGATCCGCTTCTGTGTGTGGGGTGCAAGACCTGTATGTCGGCATGCCCCTGGGGGGCCCCCCAGTGGAATCCCGAGACCGGTAAAGCGGTGAAGTGCGATTTCTGCATGGAGCGCATTGACAAAGGCCTTGAGCCTGCCTGTGTCACCGTATGCACCACCAAATGCCTTCACTTCGGACCGGCCGAAAAGGCCCCAAAGATCAAGCGGGAGCGTTACGCAAAGGCCGTGGCCTCCCTCGGATAGCCCATCGGTTCCGGGAGCGATTTGGCCCCAACGGCTCGGTCTGTAATGCCGCTTGGCGAAAAAATTGGGCGATTGTTTGTTGCACATCCATTGTCTGTAAACAAAAACCGATGGGTGTGTGCTCGTTGTGTACGAATTTTGGGTTACGGTCATCTGGCCATCTTGGGATGAAATAAGATATGCCTGACAGGATATGTCCCGTCGCCGGCGCCATTAAACAGCTGTCGGACGCCATCGCCGAAGGGCGTCTGAAACATGCCAGGGGGAGGCAACTGGCCGACGATATATTGAAATTGATGCAGGACATCTCTTCCGGAAGGGGAGGGGCCGAGCATCTTCCCGCCATGGAGTCCCTCGCCAAACGCCTGATGGCGGAGATCCCGGACAGGGTCTGCCAGGAAACCGGGCAATGGCTTCGATCCGTTTTTGAGGCGCAGCGAGAGGTCTTCCTGAGCCACCTCGAGACGCGGAATTGTCCGGATGCGGACTGCGTGAAACTTGCGCCCGCGCCCTGCCAGATGGCGTGCCCGGCCGGCATCGATGTGCCCAGCTACGTGACACTGATCGGCGAAGGGCGCGACGCAGAGGCCATTGAACTCATCCGAAAAGACAACCCCTTTCCGTGGGTGTGCGGGCTGGTATGCACCAATCCCTGTGAGTTTATGTGCGTCAGGGGTCGAATCGACAAGCCGGTTTCCATCAAGTATCTGAAGGGCTTTGCTGCAGAACGCGCGATGTCGGAGCGCCGGTATCGAAACCCTGAAAAGGCGCCCGACAATGGCCGAAAGGTGGGGATTGTGGGGGCCGGTCCGGCCGGATTGACGGCCGCCTATTATCTCGCCCTCAGGGGATACCGGGTCACGGTCATCGATGCACTGCCCGTGGCCGGCGGGATGATGATGGTGGGAATTCCAAGGTACCGGCTGCCTCGAGAGGTCATCGATCAGGAAGTGGCGATGATCGAGGATCTGGGGGTGGAGTTTCGTCTGAACACACGTATGGGTCATGACACAACCTTTGACCGACTCAGGGCGGAAGGGTTCGAGGCCTTTCTCATCGCCGTGGGGGCCCATGCCTCTTTGACCGCGGGGATTCCCGGGGAAGACAGATATCCTGAGGTCGTTGACGCCATTCGCCTGCTGCGCCGGGTCGCCCTGGGCGACCGGCACATGCCGGGCAAACGGGTGGCCGTGATCGGCGGAGGAAACGTGGCCATGGATGCTGCGCGGACCTGTATTCGACTGGGATGCGATGAGGTCTCGGTGATCTACCGAAGGACCCGATCGGAGATGCCGGCCAACGAGGAGGAAGTGGAACAGGCCGAGGAGGAAGGTGTTCGGTTCTCGTTTTTGACGATCCCGGTTGAGATCCTGGGGAACGGCGGGAAGCTCAGCTCCCTGAAGTGCATGAGAACGGAATTGGGCCCGCCGGACGACAGCGGCAGGCGCCGGCCTGTGCCTGTGGAGGGAAGCGATTATCTGCTGCCGGTGGATGCAGTCATTCCAGCGATCGGGCAGACCGTGGATCCCTCCGGCCTGGCGGAACTTCAATCGCTGAACTGGTCCAGAAGAAACACGGTGGGCGTCAACATCGCGAGCATGGAGACCTCCGTGGAGGGCGTGTTCGCGGCAGGGGATGCCGTATCCGGCCCGGCCACGGTGGTGGAGGCCATCGGCGGGGGAAAGCGGGCCGCCGGGGCCATCGATCGTTATCTGTGCGGTATTCCCCAGCCCAACATGCCGCCCGTCCCGGTGCGCAGGGGCCGAATGGCGTTTATACAGGTCCCTGCTTCCACCAAGATGAGCCTTCAGCGGCCCATGATGCCGATGCTCAATGACGAGAGGCGACGGGTCACCTTTCAGCAGGCGGAACTTGGATATCCGGAAAATGCGGTCAGGGAAGAGGCGCGCCGCTGCCTGAGATGCGATGTCTGCATCCGATGCGGACGCTGTGTGGAGATATGCCGGGACAAGATGGGGATCGACGCCTTGCAAATGGGGTATCTCAACTTCGATCACCCGGGTCCGACCGATTTCAGGATAACCGCTGAACGGTGCATCCTGTGCGGTGCGTGTGCCGCCAATTGCCCCACTGGGGCTATTCGAATGGAAGACTGGGGAGACGAGCGGGTCTTGAGTCTGTGCGGCACGATCCTGAACCGGCTCAAGGTGGAGCGATGCGAGGTGTGCGGCCGGGTGATCGGGCCGGCCAGGTATCATGATTTCATCAGGAAGCGGGTCAAGGGAATCGATCAGCACCTGACAGAAAGGATTCTCTGTCTGGAGTGCGCCAGGAAATCCGCAGTGGAAAACCAGACGGAAGCAGGCCCGCCCAGGATACTGGTTTAGCGAGAATGTAAGCGAGGGTGCCATGACGTTTCGTAAAGGCCAGAAGGTCGAGGTGTACAGGCGGTCCGAAGACGAGAGCTGGCAGGCGTATATGGACCGGTATGTGGGATTGCACGGCGTGGTGACCGACCCGGATACGGTGAAAAACGATCCGGACGCCCTGATCGAGGTCACCCTCGACAAGGAGGGGACCCACCGCTTTCCCCAGGATTGCCTTCGCATCCTTTCAGATGGATAGGTCGATCGAAACCTCTCTGCGGCCCCAAAGGAGGAATGCTTATGCCGATTCGGGACATACTGGAGAAAGACTGCGGTCCTGCCATCGTCATTGACAGCGGCCTCTCCGTGGAGGATGCCATTCGCCTCATGACCGAAAAAGACGTATCGGGACTGATCGTCATGGAAGGGGACCGACCGGTCGGCATCTTTACGGAGCGGGATGTCCTGCACAGCTACGTCCGGTTCAGAGGTCGGCCGTTCAGTGACATCGAGGTGAGGAGCGCCATGACCAACAAGCTGATCGTGGCCAGGCCTGAAGACGAAATTGATACCACTTTGGCGCTCATGATTCAGACGGGGATTCGGCACATACCGGTGATTCAGGAAGGGAAGATCGTTTCCCTGTTCAGCATCTGTGATCTGGCCCACCACCAGGTGGGAACGCTCTCCACTGAGCTGCATTACCTGGA
>Ga0172370_10007122_pt1 | contig 13800 bp, 16 predicted proteins | sample LakKiv5m_FD_114538 | JGI IMG/M metagenome (GOLD analysis project Ga0172370, IMG submission 114538) | Freshwater microbial communities from Kabuno Bay, South-Kivu, Congo - kab_022012_11.5m | ecosystem: Environmental > Aquatic > Freshwater > Lake | place: Democratic Republic of the Congo...
AACGGCGTGAAGTACCACACCGGTGCAATGTGCAGAGGTGTCTGGAACGGGTCAGCCGGGATGAAGTTGTTGTATTCCAGGAAGTAGCCGCCCATCTCTGGCGCAAAGAACACAATCGCGGTAAACACAAACAGGAACACGCTCACCGCAAAGATGTCGTGCACCGAGTAGTACGGATGAAACGGAATGCCGTCAAGCGGAATGCCATTGGCGTCTTTGTCGGCCTTGATTTCAACGCCGTCCGGGTTGTTGGAACCCACCTCGTGCAGCGCAATGATGTGCGCCACCACCAGACCCAACAGCACCAGCGGCACGGCAATCACGTGGAAGCTGAAGAACCGGTTGAGCGTCGCGTCGCCCACCACAAAGTCACCGCGGATCAGCAGCGCCAAGTCCGGGCCAATGAAGGGAATGGCAGAGAACAGGTTCACGATCACCTGCGCGCCCCAGTAGCTCATCTGACCCCAAGGCAGCAGATAGCCCATAAAGGCCTCGGCCATCAGCGCCAGAAAAATGCCACAGCCGAACAGCCAGACCAGCTCGCGCGGTTTGCGGTAGCTGCCGTACATCAGACCACGGAACATGTGCAGATAGACCACCACAAAAAACGCCGAAGCGCCGGTGGAGTGCATGTAGCGGATCATCCAGCCCCAGGGCACGTCGCGCATGATGTACTCGACCGAGCCAAACGCCAGCGCGGCGTCGGGCTTGTAGTGCATCACCAGAAAGATGCCGGTGACGATCTGGATCACCAGCACCAAGAGCGACAGCACGCCAAAGACGTACCAGACGTTGAAGTTCTTGGGCGCGTAGTACTCGCTCATGTGCGCCTTGAACAGTGCAGACAGCGGGAACCGGTTGTCGATCCAGTTCAGCGTCTTGACAGCGGCCGAGGCGTTGGGGGAAATTTCGTGAAATTCAGCCATGTTGCAGGTCCTCAGGCTTGCTTGTCCGCACCAATGAGCAACTTGGTGTCTGACAGATACATGTGGGGTGGCACTTCCAGGTTGTCCGGGGCAGGCTTGTTCTTGAACACCCGCCCGGCCAGGTCAAAGGTGGAGCCGTGGCAGGGGCACAGAAAACCGCCTTCCCAGTCGTCGGGCAGCGACGGTTGCGCGCCTTTCTGGAACTTGTCGGACGGCGAGCAGCCCAGATGGGTGCAGATACCCACGGTCACCAGATATTCCGGCTTGATCGAGCGGGTGGGGTTACGTGCGTAAGCAGGTGCCTGCTCGTCGGGCTTGCGGGTTGAATCGGGATCGGCCAGCTGCGGGTTGAGCTTGGGCAGCGCAGCCAGTTGTTCTGGCGTGCGGCGCACGATCCAGACCGGCTTGCCGCGCCATTCGACCACCATTTTTTCACCGGGTTTCAGGCCAGCGATATCGGCTTCAACCGCAGCACCGGCGGCTTTGGCCTTCTCAGACGGTTGGAACGAGCTGACAAACGGCACCAGGGCAGCAGCGCCGCCCACCGCACCTGCACAACCGGACGCAATCAGCCACGTCCGCTTGCTGGCGTCAAACGAAACGGCGTCAACAAGAGATGCACTCATGGAATTCCTCAAGGATTAAAGACCGGAACAGGGTTGAACCTTGGATTCTATCCGAGCGACCTTTGCGCGAAGCCAGCCGGGGCAACCTGGGTCGGCGCATTCCAACGCCTGCTAAACCACCTGCCACTGACCACTCAACTGCCGCGCCATGACAATGGCCTGCACCAGGCTGGACGCGTCGGCACGGCCGGTGCCGGCAATATCAAACGCCGTGCCGTGGTCGGGGCTGGTGCGCACCAAGGGCAGACCCAGCGTTACGTTCACCCCTTTTTCAACGCCCAGATACTTCACCGGAATCAGGCCCTGGTCGTGGTACATCGCCAGTACCACGTCAAACTCGCCCGGCTTGCCCTGAACCGCGCGGGCGCGCATGAACACCGTGTCCGGCGGCTGCGGGTCGCTCGCCAGGATTCCCTGCTGCCGCGCCGCCTGCACAGCGGGCAGGATGACGTCAAGCTCTTCGCGGCCAAACAAGCCACCCTCGCCCGCGTGCGGGTTCAGGCCGGCCACGCCAATGCGCGGCGCGCGTCCCAGCACCGCCGACAAACTGCGGTGCGTGATCAAAAGCGTTTGCAACACCTGGTCGAACGCGACCGCTTGCAGCGCCTCGCGCAGCGATACGTGGATGCTGACCAAGACCACGCGCAATTCATCGTTGGCCAGCATCATGCGCACCGGCCACTGCTGCACCGGTTGCCCGGCGTGCGCCGCCGCCAGCGATTGCAGCAGCTCGGTGTGCCCGGGAAACGCGTCGTAAGGCGCACCTGCCGCCGACAAGGCTGCCTTGTTCAACGGTGCCGTCACCAGCGCGGCCACCTCGCCGCGCAGAGCAGCGTTGGCGGCCCAGACCACACAATCGCCTGCCACCTGGCCGGCGCGCGCGTCGATTTGCCCAAAGGACACCAGCGGTGCGCCCGGTGGCAGTGCGCTGGATTGAACTTGCAGCACGGGAATGCAGTTGGGCGGGGCTTGCAGCGCGTCTTGCGCGCCAGAAAGCGCCACCAGCGGCAACGCCAGCCCGGTGCCTGCCGCGCCCGCCACCACCTGATTGGCACGGCGCAGTGTGGCCAGGTCGCCCACCACAAAGCAGCCCCGGGTGTGCTGCGGCGTCTCGCGGAACGCGCGCACGATGATCTCCGGCCCGATGCCCGCCGCGTCGCCCTGCGTGATGGCCATCGGCAATGTGGGGCTTTGCGCCTGGGTGCTGTGGTCAAGCCGGGTTGTCGATGTCGATGAATTCATGTTGCAAACCAAATTGTTGCGCCAGATGCGCGGCCACGGCGGGCGCGCCAAAGCGCTCGGTGGCATGGTGCCCGGCCGCAAGATAAGCCACGCCACACTCACGCGCCAGATGCGCCTGCGGCTCGGACAGCTCGCCGGTGACAAAGGCGTCGGCACCTGCAGCAATGGCCGCCTCAAAGTAAGACTGCGCCCCGCCGCTGCACCATGCAATATTTTTGATAGCTGCTTGCCCATGACTTATAAGGGATACCGACCGATTTAATGCTAAACCCAAATGATCAGCCAACGCCTGCGCGTTGGCATAGGCTTGCCCGTCGGCGCGCTCACCCAGCCACCCCAAGTCCTGTTCTCCAAAGTGCGAGTGGCCTGTCCACCCCATGCGCAAACCCAGTTGTGCGTTGTTGCCAAGCTCGGGGTGCGCGTCCAGCGGCAGGTGGTACGCCAGCAGATTGATGTCGTGCGCCAGCAGCAGGGCCAGGCGCTGCTTCATCCAGCCGGTGACGCAACCCGACTGGCCCCGCCAGAACAGTCCGTGGTGCACCAGCACGGTGTCGGCCCCGGCGGCAATGGCCGCTTCGATCAGTGCCCGGCTGGCCGTCACGCCCGACACCAGCTTGGCCACGCGCGCGCGGCCTTCCACCTGCAAGCCATTGGGGCCGTAGTCGCGAAAGCGCTCGGGCAGCAGCAACGCGTTGGCTGCGGCCACCAATTCAGCGCGGTCGATCATGCCCCGAGTCCTTGTTGCGTTACCCCATCCATCGCCCGATCATAAGCGCGCGCTTGCTGGCACGGGTGCAATTCAAAACGATGTGCCAGTGCGCAAGACATCGACGCACGGCAGGGCGACCGGGTCAGGCGCATGCGGTTTTGGGGCGAAAGCACGCGCGAGACTGAAGGCTCAAGTACGCCAACCCCTCAGGCGCACGCATTTCGCCCCAAAGCCCGGTCGCCTGACCCAGTCACCCTGCCTCAACGGCGTTTGGTTTCACAGATTTTGAAACAAAACGGGCTGTAGCCAATACCCTGCTTGCGCTGTCAGCTATGAAAATTGATAGTCATCTGCACTTTATCTTTGTCCCCATGCACTTCCAGACAGCCATGAGGCGTGGTGATTGGGTCAGGCGACCGGGCTTTGGGGGCAAATGCGCGCGCCGACAAACGCTGGCGTGCCGATGCCTCAACCCCGCGCGTGCTTTGCCGCCAAAACCGCACGCGCCTGACCCAGTCGCCGCGCCGTGCGTTGATGACGTCTGTTTCACCAGCGGACTCCACCCCAATTGAATGGCCTCAACCCGGTGTGCCATCTGGCTTCACCGGGTCTGGCGTCAGTTCGGCGTCGCAGTCACAGCCGACACCGGCGGCGATCCAGCGCCGCGCCACACGGCGCAACAGCACGGCAAAAGCAGGTGCAGCAAAGGACAACCCAGCGGGCAAGCGCGCGCGCAACACCGCTTCAGGCTCGGTGATGGCCCCACAGCGATACAGCGAACCCTCGGCGTGCCACCGCAGTGCAGCACAAGCCCCACTGCGGCGTCGGCTCAACACCACGCCCAGCGGGCACGGCTCCAGCAGGCAGCACACGCCACAACCATTGCACGGCCGACCCACGGCGGGCTTGGACGGCGCCTGCGCGTTTAAGGGTATCGATGTGACAGAGACCATTGAAAAATCTGACAAACCTACAATTTATCCGATCGATGAACGGGAAAGCCGCCTGACCGGTTTTCCTGCCGCGCACACCTTGCCTATTTGTAACCGGGCTCGGCCCACCCCACCCTATGAAGCGCTTTTGGCTCTTGTTTTCGCAGTCCGTCACGGTGCTGTTGGCAGCTTACTTTGTTGTCGGCACCCTCAAACCAGGCTGGCTGCCCCAGCGTTTGGCCAACGGTGCGGCGGTCGCCGTGCTGCAAGCCCCCGTCAGCAACACGTCGGCGTCGCCTACGGGCAGTTTTCGCCAGGCCGCACAGCGCGCTTCCGCCGCGGTGGTCAGCATCAATACCAGCAAGAACGCGCGGCGCAGCCGCCAGCAGATGGACCCGTGGTTCAAATTCTTTTTTGGCGAACAGCCGAGCGAACCGCAAGTGGGCCTGGGCAGCGGCGTGATTGTGAGCGCCGACGGCTATATCCTGACCAACAACCATGTGGTCGAAGGTGCCGACGAGATCGAGGTGGTGCTCAACGACAGCCGTCGTGCAGCGGCCCAGGTGATCGGTACCGACCCGGAGTCCGACCTGGCGGTGCTCAAGATCAAGCTGGACCGCCTGCCGGTGATCGTGTTGGGCAACGCCAACAACCTGCAGGTGGGAGACCAGGTACTGGCTATTGGCAACCCGTTTGGCGTGGGGCAGACGGTGACCAGCGGCATCGTCAGCGCGCTGGGGCGCAACCAGTTGGGCATTAACACGTTTGAAAACTTCATCCAGACCGACGCGGCCATCAACCCGGGTAATTCGGGCGGCGCGCTGGTGGACACGGACGGCAACCTGATGGGTATCAACACCGCCATTTACTCGCGCTCGGGCGGCAGCATGGGCATTGGCTTTGCCATTCCGGTGTCAACCGCCAAAATGGTGCTCGAAGGACTGGTCAAAGACGGTCAGATCACCCGTGGCTGGATTGGTGTCGAGCCCAATGAGTTGACGGCAGAACTGGCGCAAACCTTTGGTGTCAAGTCAGAAACCGGCGTGATCATTACCGGTGTACTGCAAGATGGCCCCGCCGCCAATGGAGGGATACGTCCAGGCGATGTGGTGACCAAAGTAGCCAATCAGGACGTGCACAACGTTGCAGAACTGTTGACCGCCGTAGCGGCACTCAAACCCGGCACCACTGCGCCGTTTGAAGTGCAGCGCACCGAAGGCAAAGCCACGCTGAACATCGCCCCCGGGGTGCGACCAAAACCAAGACAAGTGGCAGAGTAAACAGAACCCCAGTCACAGCCTCAAGGCGCGCTCGATGCCGCGTCTTCTTGCGGTGCTTTGGTGTGCTTGATGAACAGTTGCGCCGCCCGGATGCCGATTTCGTACAGCAGGCACATCGGAATGGCCAGTGCCAACTGTGACACCACGTCCGGCGGCGTGACGATGGCCGCAATGATGAACGCCAGCACGACAAAGTAACCGCGGAATTCCTTGAGTTTGTCGATGCTGAAAATGCCCATACGCGCCAGCACGACCACCACCACCGGCACTTCAAACGCCATGCCGAAGGCCAGAAACATGTTCAGCACAAAGCCCAGATACGCCTCGATGTCGGGTGAGGCGGTAATGCTGGCCGGTGCAAAGCTCTGGATGAACGCAAACACCCGTCCAAAGACAAAGAAATAGCAGAACGCAACGCCGACAAAAAACAAAATCGTGCTCGACACCACCAGCGGCAGCACCAACTTTTTCTCGTGCGAATACAGGCCCGGTGCCACAAACGCCCACAGCTGGTACAGCACCGCCGGCAGCGCCAACATGAAGGCGGCCATGAGCAACACCTTCAGCGGCACCATGAAAGGCGAAATGACCGACGTGGCGATCATCGTGGCGCCCTTTGGCAAGTGCGCCACCAGCGGCGCAGCCATCAAGTCATACAGCGCGCCGGGGCCGGGATAAATCCCCAGCACCACCGCGGCCACCACCACCGCCAGCGCGGCCTTGACCAGCCGGTCACGCAGCTCGATCAGGTGCTGCACAAACGGCTGCTCGGTGCCAGCCAGTTCATCTTGTTTTTGCGGAGAATCAGCCATCAGCGTTTGCCAGCGGGCCGAAAGCGTGCCACACGCGCCGCACCCGACAAGGCCTTGGTGCGCACGCCCTGGCGCGCCTTGTACCAGTTGGGCAACGCGCCCTGCTTGACGCGCCAGTTCTTGCGCGGATGGTGATATTCGGGCACGGGTTCAGGCAGACTGATCTGATCCACGCTGCTGCTGTCGCTGCCAGACGCTTCCCCGGTGGCTTCTGCCCAGGACTTTTCAAAATCAGCGGCACTGCTTTGCACTTGTTGGCTGACGTCTTTGGCCGCGCTTTCCACCGTGTCGCGCATTTTTTTGAGCTCGTCGAGTTCGATCGAGCGATTGACCTCGGCCTTGACATCGGACACATAACGCTGTGCCTTGCCGATCAGCGCGCCTACCGTGCGCGCGACACGCGGCAATTTCTCCGGGCCAATGACAATCAGCGCCACAGCGCCAATCATCGCCAGCTTGGAAATGCCCAGGTCAATCATCGAGGCGACGGACGATCAGGACTTTTGCTTGGCTTCAACGTCGATGGTGGTCTTTTCAGCCGCACCTGCTTGCGTCACCTGGGCCGGGGCAGCGGGCTTGTCTTCAGGCGCAGAACCACCGTCTTTCATGCCTTCCTTGAAACCTTTGACCGCACTGCCCAGATCAGTACCAATGTTCTTGAGCTTTTTGGTGCCAAACACCATGATGACAATCAGCAAAACGATCAGCCAGTGCCAAATGGAAAGTGAACCCATGGTGAAACTCCTAACGAATGGTCAAATTTTAGATGGGCCGACGTATCGGCCTGCATCGCAGCGGCGGATTATCCGCGCAACCAGGGCCGGGGGCCGCCCATCACATGCACGTGCAGGTGATGCACCTCTTGCGCGCCTTCAGCACCGGTGTTGCACAGCATCCGGAACCCCCCCGCCGGGTAAGGATTACAGCCTTGCTGCAAGGCCAGTTTGGGCACCAGGGTCATCATGCGGCCCATCAGGGCAGCGTGCGCATCGGTCAACAGCGCCATCGACGGAATGTGAATTTTGGGAATGATCAAAAAGTGCACCGGCGCCCACGGGTGAATGTCGTGAAACGCGTACAACTCGTCGTTCTGATAGACCAGTTTCGACGGAATTTTGCCCGCCACAATCTTGCAAAACAGGCAATCGGGGTCGTGGTCAACTACGTGTTCAATCATGCTGCTGTCTCCATGGGCAAGCCCTTGTTCAAACGCACCATGCCTGTGACAATGCGAACCAAAAACCAGACGGAAATCGCCAGCCAGGCCAACCATCCAGGCAACAAAAACAACAACCACAACGGCGCGGTCACCAGGTACATGAAACCGGCAATCAACACCGTGCGGATGCGCCAGCGAAAGTGCGACGCATGCCAGGTATCCACTGCATCGCCACGCTTGACCAGGTCTATGACCAAAGCGACCAAAAGCAGCACCGGGCCAGCTTGCGCACCCGGCACCAAGGCTGCCACGGCCACCACCAAGTGCAGCACGTAGCTGACCGTACCCCAGGCGTTCAGACCGTTGAGGGTTTGCACGTCCAGCGCGCCCAGCGCTTGCGCGGGTTGCTTCGGGCTGGTGAAATCTTCGGTCATGACACGCCCTTCATTTCAAGCGCCTCGCGTTCTTTGACCTTGCGCAGGGCTTTTTCTTCCAGCCCGCTCATACCCTCGCGGCGCTGGAGTTCGGCAATCACGTCGGCGGGCTTGAGCCCGTAATGCGCCAATGCAATCATGCTGTGAAACCACAGGTCGGCCACTTCATAGACCACCTTGGAGCAGTCGCCCCCATGGTCTGCGTCCTTGGCGGCCAGCACCACCTCGGTGGCTTCTTCGCCGATCTTCTTCAAAAATGCGTCCGGCCCCTTGTGCAACAGGCGCGCCACGTAGCTGGACTGCGGGTCGCCGCCGCGCGCGGGCAGACGCGACTCAATCACGGCGGCCAGGTTGGCCAGGGCGTCGGCAGAATGGGTGCTTGAACTCATGAGCTCTTGTAAATGGTTTGCGGGTCCTTCAAAACCGGGTCAACGGTCTTCCAGTCGCCATTGTCGTGCACCCGATAAAAGCAACTGTGCCGCCCGGTGTGGCAAGCCAGACCCGGCGTGTGGCCGGTTTGCGTGACCTTGAGCAGCACCACGTCGGCATCGCAGTCGATACGCACCTCATGCACCGTTTGCACATGGCCGGATTCTTCGCCCTTGAACCAGAGTTTGTTGCGGGAGCGGCTGAAGTACACCGCGCGACCCAGTTCAACAGTTTTTTGCAGCGCCTCACGGTCCATCCAGGCCAGCATCAGCACGTCACCCGTGACTTGCTCTTGCGCAATGGCGGGCACCAGGCCCTGCGCGTTCCACTTGATCGTATCGAGATAGTCCATGCGGGAATTGTCCTGGATTTCGGCTTCGCTGTGAACGAGCGATGTCGGCGCACGGCTCGGCGACCGGGCATCAGCGCAGCGCTGCCGACGACCGCATCTCCTGCACCACCGCATCACCCAGCGCCGCACCGAATCGCTTGGCCAGACGCTCCGCCACGTTGTCACGCCGGGTGTAATCGACAATGTCTTCGGCCTTGACCACTTCACGCGCCACGAAGTCCAGATTACCCAGTTGATCGGCCAACCCCAGCTCCACCGCTTGCTGGCCGCTCCAGAACAGGCCACTGAACATCTCTGGCGTTTCTTTCAGTCGGTTGCCACGTCCGGCCTTGACGACGTCGATGAACTGCCGGTGAATCTGGTCCAGCATCGACTGGGCGTAAACCCGCTGGCGCTCGGTTTGCGGGCTGAACGGGTCCAGAAAGCCCTTGTTTTCACCGGCCGTCATCAAGCGCCGCTCGATCCCCAGCTTGTCCATCAGGCCGGTAAACCCGAAGCCGTCCATCAGCACGCCAATACTGCCCACAATGCTGGCCTTGTCCACATAAATTTTGTCTGCCGACACGGCGATGTAATAGGCCGCAGACGCACACGACTCTTCTACCACGGCATACACCGGCTTCTTGTGCAACGCCTTCAGGCGGCGGATTTCGTCGTTGATGATGCCCGCCTGCACCGGGCTTCCACCGGGCGAGTTGATCAGCAGCACCAGCGCTTGCGAACCACTGTCTTCCAGTGCAGCAGTGACAGACGCCAGCACCAGTTCGGCGCTGGCGTCGGCACCGTCGGCAATTTCGCCCTTGATCTGGACCACCGCCGTATGCGGGGTGGAAACATTTTGGGTCATGCCGCTGTCGCGCCAGGCCAGCCACGCCAGCGCCACGACCACGAGCAACCAGCTCAGGCGTACAAAAACGCGCCAGCGCCGCGCCAGCGTTTGCTCGCGCAGCGCGGCAAACGCCAGCTTTTCCAGCGTGGCGCGCTCCCAGGAAACATCTTTGTCAATCTGATTTGCTCTGTTTTCAGAAGCACTTTGCGCTTTTTCTATCTGGGTTTGCGTACTATTTTCCATATAACTTTCGAATCGAGGTCAACGCTGCCCTACGCGGTACCTGGCGTGCTCATGCGGTGGTATCCACCTGAAATCTGTCCGAAGTATGCCAGTGCACCTCCCCGTCGGCTTCACTGACTTCAATCGGCACCAGGCCGCCACGGCACGGGCCCATGCGGCAGTGTCCTGTGCCGGGCGAGTACATGGCACCGTGCGTCGCACACATCAGCCAATGGCCACTGCTGTCAAAAAACTGGTTGGGCTGGTAGTCCATTTCCATCGGCACGTGTGAACATTGGTTCAGGTAGGCATGGACCTTGCCTTGGTAGCGCACCGCAAAAGCGGCGCAACTGCGCGAAAAATAACGCACATCAAAGGCCACCGCTGTGCCGCTGTCCGTCAGCTCTTGCGAGCGGCACAGGTACACCTTTTGCGACGCTACAGTCTGGTTCAACCCTGGTTCCTTAAAAGCGATCGAACGCGTCAGCCATTGGCCAAAAGCCAATCCTGCAACTGTGGCACGCCATGCGCCACAAACAGCGGCTGCAGGCTGGTCAACTCGCTGCCGTCGTGCGCACCGTAACTCACGCCCACGCTGGCGCAACCGGCGTTGCGCGCCATCTGCAAGTCGTGCGTGGTGTCACCAATCATCAGCGTGCGCTCTGGCGGTACATCAAACTCAGCCATCAGTTCGCGCAACATCAGCGGGTCGGGCTTGCTTGCTGTCTGGTCCGCCGTGCGAGAGGAGTCAAACAAACCGGCCAGCATCACCGACTGCAGCGCCTCGTCCAGTCCACGGCGGCTTTTGCCCGTGGCCACCGTCAGCAAATGGCCGCGCGCCTTGAGTTGCCCGAGCAACGGCAACACGCCTTCAAACAGGCTGATTTCATGCTGGATGGCAAAGTAGTGATGGCGGTAGCGGTCGCCCAGCTTGGGGTACAGCTCTTTGGGCACGTCGGGCGCGGCGTGCGCCAGCGCCTGCATCAACCCCATGCCGATCACATACGACGCCGCTTCGTAGCTGGGCTCGCGCCCGCCTACGTCGCGCACTGCGGCCTGAATGCAGCGCGCGATGATGGCGGTGGAATCAAACAGCGTGCCGTCCCAGTCGAAGGCAATGAGGTCAAAGCGACGTTTCTTCATGGTTGAGTGCTCTTGCAGGTGGGTAAAGGCCCCGTGCACGCGTCAGAAAACACCGCTTGTGCAAACCGGGCCAATTCGGGTGCCAAGTCTGCCATCAATTCAAGGCCCTCACCGCTGACGGGGTGATGCAGTTGCAAGCGCCAGGCATGCAAGAACATGCGCTGCAAGCCAGGTTGTGCTGACGCGCGCGCCAAGGTCTTGTTGAGCTCAAAGTCACCGTATTTGTCATCGCCCAGAATCGGATAGCCGGCGCTGGCCAGATGCACACGAATCTGGTGCGTGCGCCCGGTCTTGATCGTCACTTCCAGCAGCGAATAGTCGGGCGTGGTCGCGCGTACCTTGACCAGCGTGAGCGCAGGCATGCCATCCGGATCGTCTTTTGACACCACCTCAACGCGGCGTTCCCCCGCCTGCGCCTGGCCGTTGTCCACCAAGTATTTGTGCAGCGGCTTGTCCAGTACCTTCAGTTTGGCCGGCCAGGTACCCCGCACCACGGCCAGATACGTTTTGCCGGTCTGGCGCTGGCGAAACTGCTCTTGCAGGTGTTTGAGCGCGCTGCGCTTCTTGGCCACCAGCAAAATGCCGCTGGTTTCGCGGTCCAGTCGGTGCACCAGCTCCAGAAAATGCGCTTGCGGCCGCGCCATGCGCAACTGCTCGATCACGCCAAAACTCACCCCGGAGCCACCGTGCACCGCCACCCCGGCGGGCTTGTCAAGCGCCAACAGGTGGTCGTCTTCCAGCAAGACGGTAAAAGCGCGCGCTGGCACTCGCGCTGCGTGTTCGACCCTGTCCTGCTGTTTGTTCTGGGCGCGCTGCGACACCCGCATTGGCGGCACACGCACCAGGTCACCCGTCTGCACCCGGCTGTCGGCCGTAACCCGACCTTTGTTGACGCGCACTTCGCCGCTGCGAATGACGCGGTAAATGTGCGTCTTGGGCACGCCTTTGAGCAAACGCATCAGAAAATTGTCAACGCGCTGCCCGCTGCTGTCTTCGTCCACGCACACAATGCCTGCGGCCGGCTGCGCCGCTGGGTCGTTGCCCTCTATAATGTTCGCCACTGGAGTCGTGTTGTTCAACGGGTTGGTGATTTTTGAAATCAATTCGGGAAAGCGTTGAAGTTTAGTTCACGCCTCGCTGCACGCACCAGTAACGTCGGTACTGCCTGACGTTTGTGCTTGCAAGTCGGGTGTCCCAAAGGATACGGACGGCAACATGAATGTCGGGTCAAGTCGATGCCTTGAAACCCTGATCCGGAATACCCAAAATTTGCAGCCACCGTGCTGTGAATGGACTGAAGCGATATGTTCGTTTTGTTGACCTTGTTGCAGTATTGCCAGCGGCGCGCCAACGTGCTGTTTTTTGGCATGCAACGGTCTCAAGCGCTTGTACAACAGGCGCAGATAGCTATCTCAAAGATAGCGATTTCTCCTCTGGAACCCATCGCCTGCCTCCACGTGCCTCTGCCCAGACTCATCGTTTGAGTCCGGGTTTTGCGGCTGTTTCCTGCGCGTTTCAAAGCCTCGTCGGTGTACCTTTGGCTCGTCATGAGCCAGTATTGCTATTGAAACAAAGGAGCGCACCCCATGAAACGGATGCTGATCAACGCCACCCAGGCTGAAGAACGCCGCCTGGCCGTGGTGGACGGGCAAAAACTGCTCGACTACGAAATCGAAATTGAAGGTTGCGAACAGCGCAAGGGCAACATCTACAAGGCGGTCGTGACCCGCGTCGAGCCCTCACTGGAAGCGTGTTTTGTTGACTACGGCGAAGAGCGCCACGGCTTTTTGCCGTTCAAGGAAATATCCAAACAGTATTTCCAGCAAGGCGTTTCGGTCAGTCAGGCGCGCATCCAGGACGCCATCAAGGAAGGCCAGGAACTGCTGGTTCAGGTCGAAAAAGAAGAGCGTGGCAACAAGGGCGCGGCGCTGACCACGTTTGTATCCTTGGCCGGCCGCTATGTGGTGCTGATGCCCAACAATCCGCGCGGTGGGGGTGTCAGCCGCCGCATTGAGGGCGACGACCGGGCAGAGCTGAAAGAAGCGCTGGATCAACTGGAATACCCGGGTGGCATGAGCATCATCGCGCGCACCGCCGGTATTGGCCGCAGCGCCCCCGAGCTGCAGTGGGACCTGAACTACCTGCTCAAACTCTGGGCCGCCATCGACGGTGCGGCCAAGGCGGGCAAAGGTGCCTTCCTGATTTACCAGGAGTCTTCGCTGGTGATTCGCGCCATCCGGGACTACTTCAGCCAGGACATCGGCGACATCCTGATCGATACCGACGACGTGTACGAACAGGCGCAGCAGTTCATGGCACACGTCATGCCCGAACACGCCGCGCGCGTCAAACGCTACCGCGACGACGCGCCGCTGTTTAGCCGCTTCCAGATCGAACACCAGATTGAAACGGCTTATGCCCGCACTGTCACGCTGCCCAGCGGCGGCGCCATCGTGATCGACCACACCGAAGCGCTGGTGAGCGTGGACGTCAACTCGGCGCGCGCCATCAAGGGCGGCGATATTGAAGAGACCGCCACGCGCACCAACCTCGAAGCCGCAGACGAAGTGGCACGCCAGGCACGGCTGCGCGACCTGGGCGGACTGATCGTGATCGACTTCATCGACATGGAAGAGTCCAAAAACCGCCGCGAGGTGGAAAACCGCCTGCGCGACGCCTTGCGCCAGGACCGCGCACGCGTGCAG
>Ga0172370_10007124_pt1 | contig 13797 bp, 20 predicted proteins | sample LakKiv5m_FD_114538 | JGI IMG/M metagenome (GOLD analysis project Ga0172370, IMG submission 114538) | Freshwater microbial communities from Kabuno Bay, South-Kivu, Congo - kab_022012_11.5m | ecosystem: Environmental > Aquatic > Freshwater > Lake | place: Democratic Republic of the Congo...
CCATTTCCAATGCCCACGAGTAAACATGTTCTAATGTCGTCCTATCAAATTGTTTGACTGATAAAATATCGCGGCCAACAAGGTTTCCGTTTAAGTGTTCCGAAGAATCAAATAGTAGCTCTTTTCTTCCTCCCATATGCCCTTCATAAAACACTATTATTTCCCGACCCTGCTGTCAATTCATACAAAAGACATCACAGAAAAAGTTTTGCCAGATCTTCCTCACGCTGGTAGCCTTTCCCAATATTTTTGCGCTACAAAAAATCCTGAACCAACTTTAGGTGGTGTAGATATTCACAGTATCACTGTTAATAACTCTACCCCCAGTTCCCTGTCCAAGGGCGCCTTTTCTGTTTCCATCTATTCTTTATTAAGAACTAAACTTTTACCAGAAGAATAGTATCCCAACCTGTACTTCGCCGCTATTTCTTTGACCAAATCAGGATACTCCAACGATTTATCGTTGATCCATTTTTGAGCAAACTCTTTAATCTGGAGACGAACTTCGGCAAGTTCTACTCGGGGGGTTTCTGTGTTCGGAAACAACAAATGTAATTTATCTGGTCCGACTACAATATAAAGGCATCTTCGGGGAACAGTTTCCATATCAGCCAAAATACAAACAATGTCGTCTAGAGAATGGGGATAATTATTAGGATGTTTGTGTATGCTGACTACGCTCATGTTGTCTGGGATACCATCTAACTTATTCCTGAGAATAATCGAGTTCCAACTTCCTTCATGTTCTCTCCCCATAATAATACTGGCCCCGTCAAGATAAAATTGCTGACCAAACTCCACAGTCACCACTTCTCTCTTAAATTTCTCAACATTTTTGACAAAAGGTCTAGCGCCCAGATCCCCAGATTTATCCAAGGATGAAAAATAGTCCCGTACTCGCTTTGCCGCCTCATTTCTACCAGGACCAATCTTGTTACTTCGAGAATTCGATATTTTTATACAGGCGTATAATGTTCGGCTGCTAATACGAAAAATATTTGGAAGTTGGGAATATTCCAGCCCTTGGATCGCTTTAGTCTCATCTAGGCTTAGTTCTCCAACAGAAAATCTTTCCAATTGATTCGAAAGCCTTTCTCCACCAGGTCTATACATACCCTATATTATACCTCCCCATGCTATAATCTCCCTATCTCAAACTTAGGAGGTTTGAATGTACATTCCAAATCGTAAAAAAGTCGTGGCCAAAGGCCAGGTACTACATTGGACCATAAAATTTGACGGTCGTGACGGCCTCGAAGTTCCGATTTCAATTGAGGTCAAAATCGACCAGCTCCCTAATGGAGCTTTTGGCTTAACTTTAGGTCCCAACTCCAATCTACCTATAAATAGCGAAGTTGTGGCCTTATTTCGTCCACACAATCTGCACCATGCAAAATTGTACTGGATTGAGAAAGATAACATGATGCTGGAGTATGGTGGCGAGACCTATTGGTTATTTGCCGTCGAAGAACTGACTGCTGACTCGGCGACACTCTACTTTCACGCCTATTTACCGGCCGAATTTGGCGGAGGCGTCATAATTTACGACAAACTTCAAAACCTTGAATCGGCGAAAGCCTAATTTCACTATATGGGTGTGTCCTCGACACACCCATATTTTTATCAATTGACTTCGGGCAATCTAGGGCAGTACATTCTATAGATAACCCAAGATCAAGCCCTATCTATTTTAAAAACCGGTTCAAATGTCTTTTTAACTGGAGAACCAGGTTCCGGTAAAACTCACACCATCAATCAATTTGTTTCTTATTTACGCTCTCACGGCATCGAGCCAGCCATTACCGCCTCAACTGGCATCGCCGCCACTCACATTGGAGGTATGACTATTCATTCTTGGAGCGGGATTGGCATCAAAACAGAATTAGAAAAACGTGATCTTCACAAAATTGCCACCACCCAACATGTTGCCAGAAGAGTCCGTAACTCTAGTATCTTAATTATTGATGAGGTTTCCATGCTGGCCCCCGAAACTTTGACTATGGTTGATCAAGTTTGTCGAGAAATTCGGGAAAATTCTTTACCCTTCGGCGGATTACAAATTGTTTTTGTCGGCGATTTCTTTCAGTTGCCCCCAGTTCATAGCACCGGTTTTGCTTACGATTCACCAGCTTGGATTCAATCAGATCCAGTTGTGTGTTATCTAACCGAACAGCACCGTCAAGACGACAAAATATATTTAAATTTATTATCAGTCATCAGGCGCAATACTTTTACCAATTCTCATTTGGTCCATTTACAGTCTCGAAAAATCAATATTCAAAACGTTCCCGATAATGTTCCAAAGCTCTATTCCCACAATGCTGATGTTGATCGAATTAATGATGAGGTTCTTGGTAAAATTCCTGGCCACGCCAAAATATTTGAAATGTCTTCGATAGGGCCAGAACCCTTAGTTGCTGCTTTGAAGAGAGGTTGTTTGTCTCCAGAAAAACTTTTCTTAAAAATTGGAGCTTCAGTTATGTTTACAAAAAACAATCCCAAAGAGGGATATGTTAACGGTACTCTAGGGGAGATAGTTGATTTTGATAAGGCTACTGATTATCCAGTTGTTCAAACAAAATACGGACATCAAATAGATGTCTTACCGGCAGACTGGGCCGTCGAAGAAAATGGCAAGATTCGTGCCCAAGTTTCGCAACTTCCACTTCGTCTGGCCTGGGCCATTACCGTTCACAAAAGCCAGGGTATGAGTATGGACGAAGCTATTATGGATTTAAGCGATGTATTTGAATATGGCCAAGGGTATGTTGCCTTGTCCCGTGTCAGACGATTGTCAGGATTGTATATTCTTGGTTGGAATCAAAAAACTTTTCAAGTTCACCCTGAAGTTCTCGCCAAAGATGAAATTTCCAAAAAAGATTCAATTAACGCCGAAAAGTTCTTTTCTGATTTCGACAAAGATGATTTAGAGAAAAGACAGCAAGAATATATTACTAAAATAGGGGGCAAACTTAAAAAAGCATCCAAAAATAAAATAGACACCTACAGTGAAACTCTTCGGTTATGGAAAGAAGGCGAATCGCTATTACAAATTTCTATTGAAAGAAATCTAAAAATAGAAACAATTCTTGGACATCTAGAAAAATTATTATCTAAAGGAAAAATTGAAAAAGATGAATTAAAGAAATTAATTAGTTCTTCTCTGGCGAAATCCTTGCCAGAGATCCACAAAACTTTTCAGCAGCTCGATACAACCAGTCTTGGTCTAGTTTACGAAAAACTTAATGGCAAATACTCTTACGACCAACTCCGTCTCGCCCGTCTACTTCTTATAAACCAGCATCATTCCTAGGCCTTGAAGGAAATCCATAACTGCAGCCAAAATTAAGGCAATCCACCAAGCAGAAATTCCCATTCCAAATTCTTCGGCAAACCGAGTAATCGCCCAAATAGTCACAAAGTTAATAACCAAATATCCTGCCATCCAGTGTATCGGCTCTAACATTTTTCCTCTCTGTTCCTGGAAAAATTCGAATATAGGCATCGTTAAAATTCCTGCCAGGGCCAAGGCCCCCATACTAAGTAGAATTGACCAGTTTCGATTTAACATAGCATTGCCCAAAACGATCATCTTGGGGAACATCATGTTAGCCAACCATAAAACCGAACTATTGATTATTAATACGATGAAATACATATGAGTAATCTGGGCGGATGTAGTAACTGGTAGTTTTTCTTTAGCCATATTCTTTTACCTTCTTTTTAACTAACCTCAGTTTAGCGCAATATGTCCAACATTTCTATTTTCCTTGTCATCCCACCGAATGTACTCGCGAGCGGAGGGATCCCTTTATCACTAATCAGCGTAAAATGAAAAATATGGACATAGAACAGTTACGACATTTTTTACTAGGCTCTAATGCTGCTGGCTATGCTGGGGGTGAAGAAAAGAAGTGGATTAAAGAAAGTGATGGATCAACCACAATCCCTTATGAAAAAGGTGAATGGAAATCTCATGATAATTTCTTTGGCGGTGAACCATATGGCGCAGAATTATAGTTACCTACCAGAATAAGCCAGTCTGGATGATGGTCTATTATGGTTGGGTGGCTGACGATGTGGAAGCTGGTCCGGTCTATGCAATTTTAAGATCTGCCTTAAAACAAATGCCTCAAGACGCACCATTTCGCGGTCCTAGGGAATTTGAAGAGGGTAATTTAAAATATGTTAATACTCCGAATGGAGATGTCGACCGCTACTATGGCGAAGAACAAATCTACCAAAGTGGAAAATTGGTTTACAAGGCAAATTACTTCGGTGGGTTAGTAGACCAATAAAACGAATCTAGAACCACGTGTTATTATAAATTATGGCCAAGATTTTAAAACAAAAAGCTAGCGATTTACTCCGTAAAAAACTGGGGAAGCTAGAATTCTCCACCACTTTCAAAAAAAGTCCGAAAGTTAGTTATGGAGATTTCTTGGAGATCGCCAGAAAGGCAGCACTTACTTTCAAAGAAGATGAATCCAATTCTCGATCGGGAATTTCTCTCTGAACTTAAGTCGTCCTATATAGCCATAGATGCATGTTGTCTTATTGATGGAATAAAATACCCAGAAAGTGTGGGTAAATTTCTTTTAAATATATCCAGAGATAATTGTTCATTTTATACAGTGCCAATAGTTGTTTACGAGTACCTCAGGGGAGCCGGTACTCAAAAAGATTTGGCAAGTAGGAGAGATTACTTAAAAACTATTACAGATGGCACAGTCTTGCCGATAGATCGACAATTTAATTTAATGACTGATTTTTTGTTAATTATGAATAAAACTGCCAAATGCGATCTTGGTGAATACCAATTGATAGCAAGTATTGTCGGATTTGGCGATAGATATCTGCTTACTGAGAACGATAAACATATTCCTAAAGAATTTATCGATAGAGTTTCTGTGGTTACATTTAATCTCGAGAGTGAAATCAAAAATTATTGCTTCTATAAATTTAATTCAGATAAATACGAAAGGATAGCGCAAAACATTTTAACATCCCAGATGAGATCTGAATAAGACCGTGTTAGACTGGGGCATTTTTTGCCTGAATAGTGAGATTTTATCTTTGTATCAAAATCCTGTTTCCATTCACGTAAACATCTTTCTTTTCCCCTAGAATATCCTTCACTGTTTCTGGTTTAATTTTTGTTCTCTTTTTTAAATATTCAAACTCAAAAGAATAAAAAACACTTCCCGTAATGTCGATTCTAGTTATCTTTATTGGCGTTTTCTTTTTCTCAAATTTATCTTCCATTAATACTGCTGCCATTGCTACATATCGTCTATGGCTGTAGTCAAAAAAGGGCTCTTCATACCCCAAATACGCCATCCACTTCAAAACAGTGTATTTAATCTTGTGTCTCCATTTTCGCCAATTTAACATCACACTTCATCATATCCTCACCATCCCCATAGAAGAATACCAGCATGACTAAGAGGTAGAGATTCCTCGCAAAACAAGAGTCAAGGGTTGCGCAGGGAAGACTGGCTGAACATCGAGGCTCTCTTGGGTATCGGCAAGCCATACTCTGGCAAGCCATAATCATGTACAAACTCCTCACATTTCTCAAAATCTAAATCGAATCTCAGTGATAAAGAAATTAAGCAATAATAGTCCAAAAGAAATTGGTACGAACTGAATTATTTAGATTTTCTTTGGACCTTCGTAGATTCAGTAGCCTCATTGCGAATAATTTCATCTTGATACTTTTGTAGTTTTTCATACCAGTCACGGAATCCATCTCGGCACCATTTCACACCCAAAACAAAAAGGATAAAACACAAGGACGAAACTGAACTAATAAATACTTGAATTTCAATTGGTCGGAACTTATTAATCAATGCAAAGTTGTTTTTTACAACTTTAATGTAATTATTCACTTGCTCTTGTTCAGTATTTTTCAATTCATCCTCGATTTTGACGACGCGACTTAAAGATTCATAGTTTGCGCTCTTGTTTGACTCGATATTGTTTAGTAGTTTTTCAAAGCGTGATAATTGATTTGTAAGATCAGCCTGATCACGTTCAAGTAATTTAGTCTCGAAATTTGCAATATCCAATTCGGCAGTATATTAATTTTGTTAAATGCCCCCACAAATAAAATTAATAATGTAAGAATCGATGTCAAAATAAAGATAAGCCCAGTTATCGCCTTAAATTTATATAAATTGTCAGTGGGGATTTTTATGGGAATTTCCATATGCAAATTATACTTCCAAAAGTGCAGTAGAACTATAAGTTATTAGAAATAATATTTAAGCTAATTCCGATACTTGTACCCCAAATCTTTAAAGATTTCTTGAAGTTGTATCTTCAATATTTCTCGACCGTTTCCACCTTTTAAGTATTTTTCCCTTCTCCTTGCGTCTAGCTCATTGGCGAATGCTTCGTAATAAATAAGTTTTAGTGGTCTTCTGCCTTTAGTTGCTTTTACAAAACCACCATTATGCGCTGTCATACGACTCTTTAAATCGTTGGAAAATCCTATGTATATTCTCTTGTCTAAGTCAGAAAACAAAATATACACATAGTGCATATTTTTATATTACAACCAGATAATTATTGATGGTGATCGCGCTGAGCGCGATAGCACCACGCTGAGCGCTGGTGATCCCGACGGGAGTCGAACCCGTGATCTCTTGGATGAGAACCAAGTGTCCTAGACCACTAGACGACGGGACCAATTAATCTTTCAATTGCCAGTCTACTTTTCCACTTTTTAATTTGATACTCGCGTTTTTTTGCTTCTGATAAGGTTGGATATTCCTCAGAATAGGCCAATTTTACAGGAAGTCTAGACTTTGTGTACCGACATCTACCTTCAGTGTGAGCTTTTATCCGCTCAATTAAATTGATTGTCGAACCAACATAATAGCTGTTGTCAGTGCACTTCAATATATATGTTTTAGCCATATAGCTGGATGTCCCGATTTTGATTAGATTAAGAATATCAAAATCGAGGATGCCGGACAGCAAGTCGGCAAGAACCAAGTGTCTCCCGACATGGTAACGTCGGGATCCTCGACGAAGTCGGGACTAACCACTAGACGACGGGACCAATATTTATTAACTTTTCAATAGCAGATCTCTTTTTCCAGCTTTTTATTTTTAATTCTCGTTTCCTTGCGAGACTATATGAATTATATTCTTCAAAATAAACCAATTCATATGGTCTTTTATTCCTTGTAGATGGAACAAAACCAGAATTATGGCGTTTAAGTCGTTGGTTTATTTCCCTGGTAGATCCAATATAGTACGAGTTATCCTTTAATGAGCGGAGTATATATGTAAAACACATATACCAATTATGACGACCCCGATGGGCGAATATCAAACAGCCCATCGAGGGCTCTCGACTCACTTATACTTCCTGAGTCGGAGCGGGACCAAATTGTTTGACAGCACCCGAATTTTAGCATAAAATAACCCCTGTTTGAACGTAAAACTGCCTTAATTTATTTCCTTTTTAGCCTTGAAGGGTCCTGACAGGTACACACTTGTTACACCTTGCCTTTGGCCAAAAATGACCTAAAATAACCAGATCTAAAGACTATGAAAAATCAAAAAGTCCAACTAACCTTAACTGGTTACAACGAGCTCCAAAACGAGCTCCAACAACTTCAAGATAAGCTCCCCGGGGCTATTGATCGCGTGGCCAAAGCCCGAGAACAAGGCGATCTTTCAGAGAATGCCGAATACCATGCCGCCAGAGAAGATCACTCTGCAGTTGTCGGACGAATCGAAGAGCTATCTGATATTTTGAACAGATCTGAGATCATCCAAAACACTACCTCTAAAACCCAAGTTGGTGTTGGTAGTAAGGTTATGGTTGATGTCAACAACTCTAGTCACGAATTCACCATTGTCGGTGAATGGGAAGCTGACCCATCTGCAAAAAAAATTAGTCACGAAAGCCCTTTAGGTAAAGCCTTAATCGGCAAGGAAGTTGGCGAAGAAGTCAAAGTCGACGCCCCCGCTGGCGTCATCATCTACAAGATCAAAGAGATCAAATAATGTCTTTCAGTCGTTCCGACGCCCTAGCATTAGTTAAAGACTGGACCAAAAACGAGAACTTGGTCAAGCACATGTTTGGTGTTGAAGCCGAAATGAGAGCTTTGGCCAAACATTTTCAAGAAGATGAAGAAAAATGGGCCATCGCTGGTCTTTTGCACGATGCTGATTACGAGTCTCATCCAGAAATCCATCCCTGGCACTTAATTTCTCATCTCAAATCACTTGGTCTAGATACTGAAATTATTGACACCATCGATGCTCATGGTTGGGGATACGCCAAAGAATCTAAAGAGCCAAAAACTCGGATGGAATGGTCCCTATATATCTGCGACGAGTTGGCCGGCCTAATTACCGCCGCTACCTTAGTTAGGCCAGAACGCAAGATAGCCAATCTAACCGTTGAAAGCGTTTTAAAGAAATTCCCCGACAAAGCTTTTGCCAAGGGGGTTCACCGCGAACACATCGAACTGTGTGAAGAAAAACTTGGGCTTAAACTCCCCGAATTTATCGGAATTTGTCTTGCGGGCATGCAATCCATTGCCAACAATTTGGGGTTGTAAAATTAATTAATGGAAAATCCGAAGTATCTCCTTAGCCTTGTTGGAAAACATCGTCGAATCCTTTTTTTGTCTTTAATAATCAGTGGGATCATGTCTATATTAGGAATCCTAATTCCTTATTTTGCTAAAGCCCAAATAGATCAACTTCAGTTCAAATACACTAATATCTGGTTCTTCTCTACCTCTTCCTTGCTCGTCTTTTTCATTTGGTTAGGTTTGCCTTTTCTCATTGAGCTACTCAGGAACATATTCCTTAAAAGGCTTGAACAAAAAATCAGTCTTAAATTAACTTTTGCCTCAACAAGACACATAAGAGAATTAGTATGGGAAAAATTCAGATTTATGGACGGCAGTTTTTTTGAAAACAACGCCAGTCGTCGAATTATCGGGATGGTAATTCGATCGGACAATATTATCAAAGACAGTCTTTATGTAGCCAGCCGAATATTGAACAGTGTGGTGCTTATAATCGTAGCGATACCCGTCTTGGGAGCAATTGGGTGGCAGCTTGTTGCAATTACTTTTTTTTCCGTCTTTATTTCATCAATTATTTCCGTTTTTGACCAAAAACGCGAAGCCTTATACCAAGCCATTAGAGACCGGTCATTTGATGCCTACAGTCAAATAGATAGTTTACTTACATACAATTATAGAGACGCCAGAGCTCTTGGGGCAGTCAATTCATTAGAGAATAAGTACGACAAAGTAACTTACAAACAATATCTGGTCGAAAAAGAGGGGCAAAGTCAGCGCCACTTTTATCAATCGTCAGATAATTTTATACGAGAGCTTCTCGCCCTAGCAGTTAATCTAGTCGCTGGATATTGGGTCATAAGTAAGGGTTATTCATTGGGGACATTTACCTTGGTTGTTGCCTATACTATGCAATTATCTAGGTCATTTAGAGATCTGACCGATCTTGTGCGTACCAGTATGGAGATGGACCTCAGAATTACTCAGCTCAAGTTCTTTCTAAATCTTAGACCAAGACTTGTTTTTTCCAACAAAACAGAGGAAATAATCGAGCCACCAAAACAAGTTTCTATAGTGGATGGATATTTTGGATATACAGGATATGGTAGGGAGGAAAAGGCATATTTGGAAATGATTTTAGAAAGGTCCCGACGCTTTATTACCCGTTATGGCCACAATGGTTTGGGTTGGCAGCTAAAAGGTCTTATTGAAGAGATGGAAAAGTTGGAAAAACCAACCCAAGTTCTTAAGGGTATAGATTTCCACCTTAATCGTGGTGAAATAGTGGCCTTACTCGGTCGAAATGGTGTGGGTAAAACTACCATCACCAATGTCTTGATGCATATTTATGAACTTGATCGCGGAAAGATTCTAATAGACAACAGACCAATTAATGATTTTGAACACCAATCACTGCTTCAACAATTCGCCGTTATCCAGCAATTTCCTATCATATTATGGGGGATTTCCATCAGGGAAAACCTCAATGTCGGAATAAATAAAGAAGTCAGTGATGATGAAATTTGGAAGCAACTAAAGATTGTTGGTTTGTCAGATAAAATAAAAGAACTCCCCAAAGGACTAGATACAATCATGGGTGACGAAATAAATTTATCAGGCGGACAAAACCAGCTTTTGGTAATTGCCAGAGTCTTTCTTCAGCAACGACCCTTTATTATCTTCGATGAAGGCATGAGCAATCTGGATGCTGAGCATGAGATGAATATAGTTAAGCTTCTTAAAACACAAGCAAAACACTCAGGGGTCCTATTTATAACCCACCGAATCACGGCTGCCCGCCACGCTGATAGAATTGTTGTCATCGACCAGGGGAAAATTTCCCAAGAAGGTACTCACACCAGTCTGGTTAAGAAAGATGGAATCTATAAACATTTCTGGAACCTCCAGGTCGTTTCATAAAATTATTAAGATGTAAAATATACCCATGCTAGACATTAAATACATTAGGGATAACATCAAAACCCTAAAGACCGCTATTGCCAATAAACAATTTGATCCTGCTATCATCGATCGGGTTATCGCCGTCGATGATCAAAGGCGATCTCTTTTGGCTCAAGTCGAAAATCTTCGTCAAGAGGTAAATAAAAATTCAGAAGGCATAAAAGGCAAGCCAACCAATGAACAGATAAAAATAGGCCGAGAACTAAAAGAAAAACTTTCTGATCTGGAACCAGAGTTATCTAAGGTTGAAAAAGAATATTCTGATTTAATGTACCAAGTTCCCAATCCTTCAGCCACCGATGTCCCCATTGGTAAGGATGAAAGTGGAAACGTCGAGATAAAAAAATGGGGTACCATCCCCAGCTTTGACTTTCCCGTCAAACCCCACGAGGAACTTGCCGAAGAACTCGACCTATTGGATAACAAGCGTGCCGTCAGGATCGCCGGCCGTCGAGCCTTTTTCACCAAAAACGATTTAGTCCTTTTGGAATATGGTCTCTTGATGTATGCCCTCAAAATGATGATCCACAATGGTTACACTCCCATGACCGTCCCATGGATGGTCAATGATGAGGCCATGTGGGGTACCGGATATTTCCCCTGGGGACAGCAAGATCATTATTCAACCCAAGACGGTCAGAAACTTATCGGTACTGCCGAAGTTTCCTTAACTGCTTTTAGAAAAGATGAGACCCTAATCGAGAAGGATCTGCCAGTCAAAATGGTTGGTATTTCCCCTTGTTATCGTCGTGAAATTGGATCCTATGGTAAAGACACCAAGGGAATTTTCCGAGTCCATCAATTTAATAAGGTTGAACAGGTGGTTTATACAGTCGCCGACGAAGATATCACTCGCCAGATGCACGACGAGATGCTTGGTCACACCGAAAAGCTACTTCAGGACCTAGAACTTCCTTATCATGTTCTTCTAATGTGTACCGGGGACATGGGGGCAGGTCAGCGGAAAAAATATGATGTTGAAGTCTGGTTCCCCAGTCAAGGGGTTTATCGCGAAACTCACTCTGATTCGTACTTTAATGATTTTCAAAGCCGTCGTCTAAATATGAAGTACAAAGCCAAGGATGGAACCACAAAATATGTTTACACCCTAAACAATACCGTCGTTGCTACCCCTAGAATCTTGGGAGCAATATTAGAAAATTACCAACAAAAAGATGGTAGTGTCCTTGTCCCCAAAATCCTAAGGGAATTTGTTGGCAAAGATGTTATCAAGCGTGTTTAAGTGGATTTTATTCTTTATCCTTCTTACTACCATTATTGGCGGTTCTATTGTTGGTATCTATATTTACCAACGAAATAATCAACAGATTTTAAACAGTCCCCTGGTTAATATCTTTAAGCCCGATTTCAAGTCAAGAATCAAAAACAGAATAATCATCAGTCCAAAATTGATTGGCGATGTTACAAAAAGGTTTGATAAGGTTCCCAAGAATATTCAATACCTTTCCTACAATCTAGATACCAGAAGGATATATGCCTCTAAAGGTATTTCAGAACCAATCGCTCCGGGATCATTTGTTAAATTAGTAACCTCTATGGTTGCCTTAGATTTACTAACCCCCGACACTTTGCTAACCGCTTCTAAAGATTCAATCAACAAAGAACCCACCGTTCTTGGGCTAAAAGAAGGCGAACAAATCTCCATTCTCGATCTGATCAGATCCAGCATTGCCACCTCCGCTAATGATGCCGCCTCAACTCTGGCCCTCGGAACTGCCAAAATTTTAGGTCTAGATATTACAGACTATCTTGACTTGATGAATCAAAAAGTCGCCTTAATGGGGATGGTTGATACCCACCTTACTAACCCCGAAGGCTACGACGACCCAGGCCAGATTACTACCATCCTCGATCTGGTCAAACTTATTGATCATGCCTTGGGTTACAAAGAAATAGTCTCCTCGGCAAAGTCAGATATGGAGAATATTCAAGCCACCAGTACTCATGGTTTCTACTATCTGCCTAACTGGAATGGACTACTTGGGATATATGAAGGAGTTTATGGCTTAAAAATCGCTCGAACTGAAAAAGCCGGTTATTGCACCATAGTACTTAGTCGACGAAATAATATAAATATTGCCATCATCATTTCTGGAGCTAAAACATTGCAAGAAAGAGATCAAACTGCCGCCGATTTATTAGACTTTTCCTTTAATTATGAAAAAGTTAAACCGCTAAAAATCACCCCACTCGACTTAAAGAAGAAATACCAAATTTGGAACGACCTTTCCTCCAAGATCAAGTCAGAATTAGGAATAAAATAATATGTCTCTCAAAAATTTTTTTGTCCCCGAACTACTTGAAAAAACTGGTTCAAAATATAATTCAGACATCAGAGTTTATCAATTCTTAAACGAATATCGTCTAGAAATTGGTGGCTTAACCCAGTCTGCCCAAATCATGGCTGATATTTGGCAAGAGGGACTAAAATTTTTATTGCCCAAAAGCTTCAAGCCAAAATCTATCCTCATGTTGGGTTTTGGCGGGGGGTCAACTCCCAAGATGTTAAATCATAAATTCCCGAAAGCCAAAATCACCTCTGTCGAGATAGATCCTGTCGTCATTAAATTGGCCAAGAAATATTTTAAGGCGGACAGTATCAACCAAGAATTAATAAATCAAGACGCCATCGAATATATTAAAAAAATAAATCCCAATAAAGTATTTGACTTAGTTTTGGTCGATCTCTTTATTGGTTTTGAAATTCCTAAGAAATTCCAAGATCCAAAATTTTTAAAGGTAGTAAAGAAACACACCAATATCTTGCTTCTCAATCGCCTAAATTGGGATTCTCACGAAATCGACACAATGCTTTTCCTGGATCTTCTCAAGCAGACCTTTGACCCCCAAATTCACAAAACCACCTCAAATATGATCATCAGGATATAATTAACATCCGTAATATGTTTAAATTTTTAAGTAAGATTTTCGATACCAATCAGGGCGAGGTTAAAAAACTCCAGGCAATGGTTAGTGAGATTGCATCCCACGAAGATAGAATCAAGAAACTAAAAGACAAAAACTTTCCTGCCGAAATTGCCAAAATTAAAATCGAGCTGAACAATGGTAAACCACTTGACGATGTTTCGCCCGAAGTTTTTGCTTTAACCCGTGAAGCCGGAAAGCGCATTCTGAATATGCGCGCCTTCGACGTCCAACTTCTCGCCGCCATCGCCCTGCATCAGGGAAATATTGCAGAACAGAAAACTGGAGAGGGCAAAACTTTGACCGCCGTTTTTAGTGTTGTCTTGAATGC
>Ga0172370_10007135_pt1 | contig 13775 bp, 18 predicted proteins | sample LakKiv5m_FD_114538 | JGI IMG/M metagenome (GOLD analysis project Ga0172370, IMG submission 114538) | Freshwater microbial communities from Kabuno Bay, South-Kivu, Congo - kab_022012_11.5m | ecosystem: Environmental > Aquatic > Freshwater > Lake | place: Democratic Republic of the Congo...
GAGGCCGCCAACAATCCACCATCCCTGTTTAGAAGATCAGGAAGCCTGGTCAGAATTTCGGTAGATGAAAAAGAGCACCCCAGGATTGAAACCCTTGGCGATACCCAACTTCGGAGCCGCCTGGCCCGGGTTGCCCATTTTTTGAAAGAAACTGGCGAAGGGATGGTGCCAACCGCGCCCCCGATGGACCTCGTAAAGGACATCCTGGCCCTGGGGGAATGGAATTTTCCAGCCCTTGAGGGAATCATACAGGCCCCGGCCATGCGCCAGGACGGAACGGTTTTTAATAAACCTGGATACGATCCTCAAACCTGCCTTTTTTACTTCAAGCCCGCGGACCTCTCAATGCCAAATATTCCCGAAAACCCTTCAGATTACGAAGTTGAAGGTTACCTCGGATATTTACTTGAGGCGATCTGCGACTTTCCCTTTGTGGAAGATTCCGACCGGGCGAACGCCTTGGGTTTGTTAATGACCCTTCCTCTGCGTCCGGCCATACCTGGCAATGTCCCCATGGCAGTTATTACCGCCCCGGCCCCCGGAACGGGCAAGAGTCTCCTGCAGGACACGGTTGCTATCATCGGAACAGGGAAAAGTGCACCCATGGCAGGGCTTCCCCGAGACGACGACGAAATGCGGAAATTTATCACTTCCCGGCTGCTTTCCGGCGATCCCCTGATTTCATTCGATAACCTGGAATTGCCCTTGTGGGGCCCGAGCCTATCCCGAGCCCTGACTTGTACCGAGTGGGAGGATCGAATTTTAGGGGGCAACACCACCGCACGGTTGCCACAGCGGGCGGTGTGGATGGCGAATGGAAATAACTTGAAGTTGAGGGGTGATCTACCCCGGCGCACCTTCCCAATTCGACTTGATGCCGGTCTCTCACGCCCCTGGGAACGCCAGGTTTTTAAGCATGGGAACTTAATTGAGTGGGTTTCCCGATACAGGGGCGGCTTCCTGGCGGCGATCTTTACCATTGCCCGGGCCTGGTTTGTGGCGGGCAAGCCGGCACCGAAAAAGCCGGTCCCGGTCATGGGTGGATTCGATGCATGGGCAAAAACTATCGGAGGAATTTTATCCTTTGCCGGAGTTGACGGTTTCCTTGAAAACCTCATGCAATTTCACCATGAGGCGGACCTTGAGGGGCAGGAATGGGAAGGATTCTTAAACGCCTGGGTTGAAGTGGTGGGGCAAGTATCCAAGACCTGCCAAGAGGTCGCGGCCATTCTCAGGGATAATTCAGATTTTGCCGCAACCTTGCCTGGTAATCTGAGGGACGTTTTAAAGAGTACTGAAAAGTCGTTTGAACGAACCTTGGGGCGCGTGTTGGCCGGAAAAGAAAAGCGACCTTATGGTGAAAATAACCTTGCATTACACCGAGTTGGGACTCATAACCGGGCGGTGCTTTGGAAGGTGGCCCCATTATCTGAGCGGGGAGGTTTATGAGTTTAATGAGTTAAATGAGTTTAATTCCCTAACCCACGCGTGAAAAAAGGGAATGGATATTTTCTCTTTAATATAGGGGATAGGGAAAATAACTCTCCAAACTCATTAAACTCATTTTGAAGGGAAATAACTCCGACAGGCCATGCGAATCTTGATTGATACCCGAGAGCAACAGCCATTTTCCTTTACCCGGTATGAGGTGGCAACCGAACCGGCCACTTTGCCCGTGGGGGATTATTCCTTGCCGGGATTTGAGGACCGAGTGGCCGTTGAACGCAAGGCCCTTGAGGACCTGATTTCTTGTCTCATGGGGAGCAACCGGGATCGGTTTGAACGGGAGCTTTACCGGGGGCGGCATTATGATCTTTTCGCCGTTGTGGTGGAGGCAACTCTATCCGATGTTTTGCGAGGCCATTATCGAAGCGGGATGAAGGCACATGCGGCCCTGCAAAGCATAATCGCCTTTCAGGTGCGTTATCGGGTTCCCTTTGTGTGGGCAGGCAACCGGAAAGGTGCGGAGTATATCACTTATTCCCTGCTTTCAAAATATCTCCGGGAGATCGGGGAGCGCTTTAAGCAGGCAACCAAGGCCCAAGAGGCCGTAGGATAAAGGGGGAAGGCCATGAATGACCAGCCAGTTTTTGAGATTCAAAAGAACAGCCGAGAAACGATCCGCTTTCGTCTGGGGGAGTTTAAAGGCCACAAGTTTCTTGACATGCGGATTTTCGTAGCCGAGCCGGAAGAGAATGGTAGCCTGGCTCAGGACCCGGCGCCCACAAAGAAGGGGCTGGCGGTGAGCCCGGCCTTATGGCCACAATTCAAGGCGGCCTTGGCCCAAGTGGAAGAGGCCATGATTAAGGCCGGGTGGATTGACCTGGCGAACCCGGAATAAAGGGATTAATGGAGAGACAGAATGGCGATAATCTATGAACCCAAAGGCAAAGCACATGGATATTCGCCGTTGGCGGTCAACCTTTACAAAGGATGCGCCCATGGCTGTGTGTACTGTTATGGGCCATCCACCATCAAAATCAAAAAAGCCGTCTTCTCAAGCCCGGATTACATCCAGCCCCGCCCCGGCATCCTGGAGGCTCTGAAGAAAGACGCCGCCAAACTTGCAGGGGACAAGCGGGAAATCCTCTTGAGCTTCACCAGCGACGCCTACCAACCCGTAGAAAAGGACCTGCGCATCACCCGGCAAGCCCTGGAGATCCTCACGGCCCACGGCCTCGCCGTAACCATCCTTACTAAGGGCGGCGTCTGGGGAATCCGGCGGGACATGGAACTACTCAAACAAAATTCTCGCAATGCATGGAGCGTCACCCTGACCCATGATGACCCCGCCGTCAGTCTGGCATGGGAACCCGGCGCAGCCTTGCCGGAAGACCGGATCGAATCCCTGCGCCTGGCCCACTCTGCCGGTATCAAAACCTGGGTCTCCTTCGAGCCGGTTATTGACCCGGAGGCGGTCTATCGGCTCTTGGGAGCTACCGCTGAATTTGTGGATTTCTATAAGGTGGGCAAGCTCAATTATCACCCGCTGGCCAAAGAAATTGACTGGCGGAGATTCAAAAAAGAAATCGAAGCAAGACTCACCCGGCTACACAAACCCTACTATTTGAAAAAGGATTTGGCAGAGGCGGCCCGGGTCTAAGCATGCGGTGCCATCAGGAGGGACAGGGAATGGTAATTTTGACTGAATCCGAACGTAGGCGGATGAAGTTCCTTCTCCTGGCAGCGGCCACGGCGCTGGAAGAGGGGCAGGACCCCCTGTCAATCAACTTCTTGCAAGAGCACAACATTACCTTCGCCGAATGTGCTGCTTTCCGAGAAGCCATGGCCTTCGGTACCCGTTATTGGGTAGCCGATGCGTTTGCGGAGGAATCATGATTTTGCAGGATGCTCTACTGGTGCATCGGGCCGCCGAGAACTTTGAAGGGGCCGCCCTGCTCTCTCAGAGCTCCGTCCTAAAACGCCTGGCCGCAGCTTGGCCCAAGGTCAGGCGGTCGGGTGAGGTCGTCATGACGGCCAAGCCAGGCGCAGCCCTGGAAGATTTCTGGCAAGGGATTATGGTGGATTTTGACCATTGGGAGATGCTGGCCCAGGCCTCTCCGGTTGAGGTTATGGAGGGCTACCAGGTGCTCCGGGGTAACGGGCTTATTTTGCCCGACGGCAGCTTGAACCATGTGGCCGAAAGCTTACTCAAAAAAGAAGCGGCCGGCAGGCTCATGGCCGACTTCAACATTAAGCCGGGAGGGATGAAGTGATGAGTTTCGACTACGACCCCGCCCTGGGACTCTATATCTCGGTTGACCCGGGCTACAGCAATCCGTTCGCCTGTCTCTGGATCATGCCGGTGGAGAAAGGTGAGCGGGTGATGGTGCTGGATGAATACTATCAGCGGTTCAGAACCACCCCGGAAAACGCCCGGGCTATCGCCAGGCAGCACCAGGAGATGGGCCACCCACCCCTCAGGATGGGTTATGGCGACCCGGCCAATCCCGAGCGCCTGGTGCTTCTCAGTGAGGTACTGGGTATTGAGGTCAAGGGGCCGCGGCTCCCCGTAGAGGTAGGCCAGGAGCTGGTGCGGCAATGGATAGAGCGGCGTTATGACGGCCACCCCTGCCTGGTCATCAGCCATCGCTGCAAGAACCTGATCCGGGAACTCAGAAACTACCGCCAGCATGAGCCGGGGAAAGGGCAGCACCACGCCCTGGACGCCTTACGGTATTTCTTCTGCGGCTGGCTGGGAGCATAGGGAGAATACGCAATGGCACTTTCGCTTGTCCCCCCAGGGGGGGAGCCTCCCAAAAAGAAAGTTAAGGACATCAGCGTGCGTCGCATGAACCGGATCAAACAGGTCCAGGACCTCTTTCTGTCGGGGCTCAAAACATCAGAGATAGCGCAGAGATTCGCGATCAGTAAACGCATGGTGGAACTGGATCTTCAGGACGGCCGCCAGAATTATCAGGAGGTGGCTTCGCAGGTTGACCAGCACGAAACGATCGGCAGGCAGGTCACGCTCTTGCTGAAGTGTCAGTGGCTGGCCATGCGCGACTACCAGAAGTTTATTAGCGAGAGCAACAAGGTTGGCGCCCTCCGCCTGGTGGGGGAATTTCACACCAAACTGATGACAATGCTCCAGACCACCGGCATAGTTCGGGAGGTGCCGAAGGCATTCATCCTGGATGAGTTTAACCCCTTTGAAGACCATGAGTTTATGGAGAAATTTGACGCCATCATTCTGGAGGCTCGGGCAAGAGGCATAAAAATCTTCGGGTTATGAAATTTTTTATATTTTACAAAAATGGACAATGCTTTTTACAAAAAGGTCTATTCCCCACTTAACCACCATATCCGGGGGTGTAGGGATGTTGCCTCCCAAGCAGGTGCCACCTACGTCCCACCGTTTTTCAGAATAGTGGTCAAGATGAGTAAACTCTTATCAATTCTACTTTTGCCGGGGTCGTGTAAGCCCCGTATTTCAACGAACACGAACCCACCTTCCCAATTACCTTGCCTTCCGAAACGCCCGTATTTTACCCATAGGTGGGGTGTACGTGAGGATTGCTTTAGGGGACCCCAAAGGCCCCAGGAGATGATCAGGCACACTGGTTGCTACTGTGCGAATGTCCCCACAACGGCGCAACCTTTATAAATTCACGGCCAATGTTATGAACGACCAGAGGATACGCTTGATGGCCCAGAGAGTAGAGCATCATCGGGCCAAGGGGTTCCGGTCACCTGAAGAGTTGCTCAGATTCTGCGAGGTCTTTTGGGATATCAAGATCCCGCGGCAGCGGGTCTGCCCGGATCACTCCTGCCTGGCCGAATACATCACCGCGGCCTGGTTCGAGGATTCCCTGGATTGCGTGTGCTGGGCCAACCGGGGCGGCGGTAAGACCATGGCCGGGGCCCTGGTTACCTGGTTGGAATCGGTGTTTAAGGCTGGCTGCGAAACCAAAGTTTTGGGCGGCTCCGGAGAGCAGAGTCTGCGGATGTATAACCACATCAAGAAATTTAACTCGGAACCCTTTCGGCATCTTGGCCGGGGGGAGGCCCTTAAGACTTATACCGAGCTCCTGAACGGCTCCAGCATCCAAATTCTGACGGCCTCCACCAAGAGCGTCCGCGGCCCCCACCCCCAAAAGCTACGGCTTGATGAGGTTGATGAGTTTGATGACAAAATTTACGAGGCCGCCCTGTTGATCCCCCTATCCTCCGCCGGCATCTATGCCAGTACTCACATTTATAGCACCATGCACAAATCTTACGGCCTGATGAACCGGGTCATTGATGGGGCGGCAGAGAGTGGCTACCGCATTTTTAAGTGGTGCGTTCTGGACGTCCTGGAGCGCTGCGTAGACCGGGATTGCGAAATCTGCGCCCTCTGGGAAGACTGCGGCGGCAAGGCTCGGCAGGCTTCGGGGTTCTACCGGATAGATGACGCCATAGACCATAAGCGCAAGGTATCGCGGGATACTTGGCTCTGCGAGATGCTGTGTTTCCAGCCCAGCCAGGAAGGATTGATTTATAAGGAGTTCGACCCGGCGCTCCATGTCGTTTAATGCTATCTTACGACCTCATATCAACTACGAATTTCTTTTTGGCCGGGTGCTGATAGAGGGCAGATATATTGGGGTCGCCTTTTCCCTACTAAGAGGCATACCAAGGGGGGGAACCCCTCGGAAGGGTCTGTGGTTAATTGGTTTTTGGTTTCTTCGTCTGACCTTTAGGCTCCTGGTATTCTTCATCGTCTTCTGATGCGAACCGAACCACTTGGCCATTGCCCGCGTCCACCTTTACCTCCAGGGCGTTACTCAAAAGCACGCTGTATACCAGGCAGCCGTTCTCATTTTCTAACGCCAGTGCCCTGACCCGGGAGCCTGGATAAGCGGCCAGGGCGACGGCCATGGCTTTATCGGCCGGAATCTTGGCCAGGGAGGTGAGATCAAACGGCTCCGGCTCAGGCACTTTAATGCTGCAGGAAGAGGCGGAAAGTTGGGGGGTAGCCAGCCCCGCGGGGGAAGGGGGCGGCATTCCCGCGAAGCCGGCTCCTACGTCGAGCAAAACAGTCAACCAGGCCAGCGCCAACATCCCAAGACCTGGCATTCCCAAGAGTCCTTTCATGGTTCGTTTCCTAAAGACGCCAAAGGGAACTCAGACTTCAGCCGTCTCAGACCTTCACTTTACTTCCCGAACATCGTGGCATCCTTAGAGGCTTTCCAGTCCGGGAGGATGGAGCCCTCCTGGCCATGGACCCCCATCTCGGCGACGAGGGCCCCTTTGTACAGCAGGGGGACCTTCCATTCGCCCTGTTTGCCCAACCAGGCGGCGCCCACCTGCACCTCATTGACCACTCCCTGCACCGCCTTGGCTGCCTGCTCCGGGGTAACGGATAGCTTCTGGACAAAAGCCTGCTGCCCCTTAGTGAGAATTTCTCCGGTGGCGGGGTTCAGCCGAACCTTGGCGACAATTTTTCCCTCCAACGCCAGCGGTACCTCAAGTTTGATATCCCCCTGTTTTCCCTGCTTGGTAAAGGACTTCCCCACCGACAGTTTGGGTATGGCCGCACTCACGGTAGCCTTGGCTTGCTCGGCAGTGACGACAGGGGGAACTTGAGGACCTCCGCCTTTTTTATCTTTTTTGGCCAAGGCGGACCCGGTGCACAGCAAGGCCATGGCCAAAACCCCGATCCAGATTCGAACGGCAGTTTTCATGGGATTTCTCCTCATCATTAAGGTTTGCTGACCTTCATAATAGCGATGGAAGATTACCTCAACCTTTCGACAATATTACAGATTGGAAAGGTTACGAACGAAGAGAGGAAAGTGCGTTAAAGAAACAATCAATAGGGTAGATAGATGGTGAAGCGGGACCCCTTCCCAACTTCGCTGTATACTTCGACCCGGCCACCGTGGGCCCGGACGATGGCCCTCACCAGGCTCAGACCCAGACCCAGACCGCGTTGCCCCCTGCTTCTATCGCCGCGATACAGCCTGTCCCAGATTTTAACAAGTTCCTCCGGAGTAATCCCCACACCGGTGTCTCTTATGGCCACGATCTTCTCATACCCCTGGGCGGACGCGATCACTTCTATCCTGCCCCCGACCGGAGTATATTTTACGGCGTTATCCATCAGGTTGGCCAGGGCTTGCCTCAGACGGGCGGCATCGGCGGTGACAGAAAGTTCCTGAGCATAGCTGGCGGTGACGGTAATCTGTTTTTCTTCCGCCACGTAGTGGTATAGCTCTATGACCTCAGTGAGTAAGGAAGCGAGATTCACCTCCTTAAGATTTAGGCTCATCGTGCCGGTTTCCGCTTCGGCGATGTCCATCAGGGTGGTTATCAAGGTAGAAATCCGCTCGGCTTCCTCCAGACAATCAGCCAGTGCCTCCTGACAGGCAACGGGCTGATCCACCGTTTGCAAGGCTGCCTCCGCCACGCCTCGCATCCGGGTTAACGGGGTACGCAGGTCATGGGCCACGTTATCCAGGGTCTCCCGCATGCCGTTCATCAAATCGGCGATGCGGTCCAGCATCTGGTTGAATAGCCGGGCCAGCTCGTCCAACTCATCTCCCGACGGCCCCACCGGGGCCCGGGTCTCCATCTTCCCTGTGGCCGTAATGGTGCGCACCGTGTGGATGAGATGCCGGATGGGCCTGAGCGCCCGCCCAGCCAGAAATTGGCCTCCCACCAGGCCCAACAGGATAATGGGGATAGTCACCCCCAGGACCACCCGGCGGTAGTTGGCCAATGCTTCTTCCCTGTCTCCGGCATTCTTCCCTACTTGGAGAATAAAGGCATCCGGCAGTTTGACCGTGGCGATTTCCAGCAGGTTTTTCCCATCCCGGGAACTGAGATGGAGAGCGTTCCGATCCTCGCCCTGGCCCTCCAAGCGGCTTAAGTCAAAATCACCCCACTGGTCCGGTAAACTCAAAAACAGCGTCTGGTTCCTGGGGCCCGCCACCCGTACGAAAAAGATATTGGGTTTGCCGGCATACTTTTCAAACTTGACGGCGTTTCTCAAGGCGATCAACTTGCCGGCCTTATATTGGGCCTGATATTCCTGCAAAGCGGCCAGAATATTTTTTTGGTCTTGGTGCCTTAGGGACGAGGACAGCGAAAAATAAGCAATAAGGAGGATGGCCAGGGACCCGAGGCAGAAGATCACCGAGAACCAGAGGGTCAGCCGGACGCTGATTCTCTGACGGAGGCGACTAAAGAAGTTTAAGGACATAACCCACCCCCCGGATGGTGTGGATCATTTTTGGCTCAAAATCCCGGTCCACTTTGTTCCGCAATCGACAGACTAACACGTCCACCACATTGGTCTGGGGATCAAAGTCCAGTTCCCAGACATGTTCCAGGATCAAGGTTTTGGAGACGACCCTCCCGGGCTGCCGCAAGAGATACTCCAGCAGGGCAAACTCCCGGGGTTGCAGCAATATCTCCGTATTCGCCCGCATCACCTTGCGGGTAAACAGATCGAGGGACAGGTCCCCGACCTCCAGGCGGGTTGCTTGAGCGGCGCCTCCGGCCCGGCGGATCAGCGCCTGAATCCTGGCCAATAATTCGGAGAAAGAAAAGGGCTTAATGAGGTAGTCGTCACTTCCGGTTTGTAGCCCCTTGACCCGATCATCTACTGTGCGTCTGGCACTCAGTATGATCACGGGAACATAGACCTTCTGGCGGCGTACTTCCTGAATCAGGCTCAGGCCGTCCAGTTTAGGCAGCATGAGGTCGATGACGGCCGCGTCATAGGGCTCTGTTAAGGCCAGGTGTAAGCCTTCTTGACCGTCGGCGGCATGGTCCACCGCATACCCTGCCTGTCTCAGCCCATTGACGACAAACAAGGCGATTTTGCTGTCATCTTCCACCACTAAGATGCGCATGGCTCCAATTATCACTCTTTTTGTAATTTTGTGACAGAGAAATGCGAGCCGAGATATTGAAAGGGGAGATGTCTCAGTCGCTTGTCAATATCATATTATCTCAATAATTACACTAAGTTGAAGGTATGATCGTGTGTCCAGCCAAGGCTGGCATGTTCAGCAAGAGTTAGTCTTGCCAGGGTAAGAGCCAGAGCCCCTGTAGCTTGGATGGCAGGTAGGAGGGAAACCGAGTACCTGAAGCCCATCGACAAAGCCATCCATGGGATGGTGAGCGAGTCACCGGGCCGTAACGAGAGTGAACGCAGAGGTGGCCCCGAAAATTCATGGCCCCGGAGGCCGAGCCCCCGATCATAGGGCGAAGGCGGTATGAAGCGCCGCAGGCTGGCTGAAGCGGCATTTCACTCCGGCGGGGTGATAGCGACAGCACGGTGACAAGGACATGCTGAGCAACTGGAGAAGCCCTCCTCGTCCCGCCAAGAAATTGGCGGAGCAAGGTAGGCCATATAACCGGTGGTCCCGGGAAGTTGGCCGAAGACGAGAGGGTGGCGGATGGGTTCGTAGTAGCTATGAACCGGGTAATGACCGGGGAGCGAAGGAGCCCTAGTGCTAACGATCTTCCGACAACATAGGGAGGCAAGGGTGAAATGATAAAGGCGCCCATCAGTTTGCAAGACCTGAGAAGGAAGATTTACCTGAAGGCGAAGGCTGACAAGGCCTGGCGGTTTTGGGGATTGTATGTTCACGTCTGCAAGAGGGAAACGCTTCAGGAGGCTTACAAGATGGCCAAGAGGAATAACGGGGCACTGGGGATTGATGGTGTGACGTTTGACGCCATCGAAGCAGCAGGCCTGGAAGCCTTTCTTGAAGGCATTCACCGTGAACTGGTCTCCGGTACGTATCGACCGATGCGGAATCGTCGGAAGAGCATTCCCAAGGACAAAAATAAAGTCAGGATCTTGGGAATACCCACTATTCGAGACCGGGTAGTCCAGGGGGCACTCAAGCTGATCTTAGAGCCGATCTTTGAAGCGGACTTCCAGGCAGGGTCGTATGGATATCGACCCAAGCGGACTGCCCAGGCGGCAGTCAACCTGGTAGCGGAGGCAGTGGTAAGAAATAAAACCCAAGTCATTGATGTGGACCTCAAGGCCTACTTTGATCATGTTCGGCATGACCTGCTTCTCAAGAAGGTAGCCGAACGAGTGAACGATGCTCGGGTGATGTCGCTGCTGCACCTTATTCTGAAAGCTGGTGGCAAACGAGGGGTTCCGCAAGGAGGGGTGATTTCGCCCTTGCTCAGTAATATCTATCTCAACGAGGTGGATAAAATGCTGGAGCGTGCCAAGGAAGTCACTCGCCGAGGCAAATATGAGTACCTTGACTATGCCCGGTATGCCGACGACTTGGTTATTCTCGTAGATGGCCTTCAGAGATGGGATTGGCTTGTCAAGGCGGCATATGGAAGGCTCCTGGAAGAACTGGGAAAGCTTGATGTGCAGGTTAACCCAGAAAAGTCCCGGATAGTCGATCTCACCCAGGGTGAGACCTTTAGCTTTCTTGGGTTTGACTTCATGCGGTCTAAGACTCGCCGCGGGAAATGGGGAGTAAGGGTCACCCCGAAGATGAAAGCCCGGACGTCCCTGCTTCGCAAACTCAAGGAGGTTTTTCGTCGTCACACTTCGCAGGCGGTGGATCGGGTTATATATCTGATCAATCCAATTCTGCGTGGCTGGGTGAATTATTTTCGGATAGGCAGCTCCAGCCGATGCTTTGGTTATATCAAGGTTTGGGTGGAGAAGAAGATTCGCAGACATCTGATGCGTGCTCGGCAACGGTCTGGCTTCGGCTGGGATAGGTGGAGTAGGGCCTGGCTTTACAAGACCCTGGGGTTATTCAAGGACTACAGGGTTCAATGGTACCGGGCCTGAAAGCACTGCCAGTGCGATAGGCTTCATAACCCTCCAGGAGAAGTTAGCAGGAAAGCCCGGTACGGGGAAACCGTACGTCGGGTTTGACGTGGCGGGGGTTGGAAACGTTACCAGGGGAGCCGGATTGAGGCCCAAGGCGAAAGCTTTGGATGAGCCACCCGACCCTACCGTAGGCGCGCCAGTCCCCGACCCTACTGCATATTGAAACACTTCGAAATGATCTTCAGGAGAGCATCAAGGGCAGCGAGATTCTATTTTTATGGAATTGTCATAGAAGGGGACCATTGCCCAAAGTTGAAAGTGGCCTGGTGTGGTAGGTCCAGAGGGGCTGCCAGGGCTACCGGAAAAAGTCTCTCGCGAAAAATATTCCTTGACAACTCTCAATGACTAATTTAGATAAATAACTGCCACAGGGTAAGGAACCCTGGATAGTACAAGAGTCTGGTAACTGAATTTGATTTAGCCACGAAGGCTTAGGCGTCTGAAGACGCCGGGTGCTCGTGGCTTTTTTTGTTGGGGTTGTTTGTAAGGAGAAACAGGTGCGTATTTGCGTTATAGACGGTCAGGGAGGCGGTATCGGGGCCGCCTTGATTAGACGTCTGAAAGAGGTCTACCGGGAGGAGCATGAGGTTATCGCCTTAGGAACCAACGCGGTGGCTACCGCTCAGATGATGAAAGCCTAGGCCAACCGGGGGGCCAACGGCGAAAACGCCATTATTCGGACAGTGCCCACCGCAGACGTAATTCTGGGGAGTATCTCCATCATTTTAGCCAACGGCATGATGGGGGAATTGACCCCCCGGATGGCTGAGGCTATTGCCTCGGCGCCGGCTCTGAAGATTCTCCTGCCCCTGCCCCGGACAGGGGTGGACATTGTGGGATTCATTCCAGAACCACTGCCCCACCTGGTGGAAAAGGCGATAACCGGACGACTCAAGGAGGTTCTTCAACATGTGTGAAGCTGCTGCCTATATTTTGAAAAACGGCCAGGAAGAACTGCTGCTGTCGGAAGTGGACATTATTGAGCCCGAGGGCGACAGCCTGCGTTTGGTCAATATCTTCGGCGAGCAAAAAGTTATCAAGGCTGACATCCATCGGCTTAACCTGGTGAATCATAAAATTATTCTCGTAGAAAAATAACTCTTTTAATAAAACCCAACCTGGGGCAAGAAGCCCCAGGGCATTAAGTCACCTAAAATAAACGAACTTCAAGGCCATGAAGGCTGCAACCCTTCCGGAGGAAGGGTGCCTTTATGGCCTTTTATTTTTGAGTCATTTCGGTGAGCCGGGCGACCGGCTTTATTGAATCAATCTATCCGGGAAGGAGAAACATGCATATTTCCGAAGGAGTGCTCAGTTCGGCAGTGTTAGCCGGGGGGGCTGCCCTGGCCGTGGCGGGCACCGCCATCGGCCTGAAGAAATTGGACTATGAGGCCATCCCCCGGGTGGCCATCCTTTCCGCGGCGTTTTTCGTGGCTACGCTTATCCATGTGCCGGTGGGCCCGGTTGGCCTACACCTGGTGCTTAATGGCCTGATGGGGCTGCTATTGGGTTGGATGGCCGTCCCCGCCATCCTCATCGCCCTGTTCTTGCAGGCCCTGCTCTTCCAATTCGGGGGTCTGACGGCGTTGGGGGTGAATACGGTCACCATGGCTGCCCCCGCGGTGATCTGTTTTTATGCCTACCGCGGCTTTTTGCGTCGGCCGGGGAATACCGCCGTAGTGGCCGCCTTTGCCTGCGGGGCCACCGCCATTTTGCTTAGCGGGTTATTGGTGGCCATAGCCTTAATCACCACTGGGCAGGCTTTTCTCGAAGTGGCCGAACTGGTCCTGCTGGCGCATATCCCGGTGATGGTCATCGAAGGCGTCATTACCCTGTTTATTTTCCTGTTTCTCAAGAAAGTCAAACCTGAAATGTTGGAGGGAATCTATGCGTGAACAATGGTTGTTAGGAAAACTGCACCGGCCGAATCTTTGGGTTCAGGTAGTCTTCTTGCTCCTGATTATCTGCGCCTTTGCCACCCCCGCCCTGGCCCATCGAGTCCTGATCTTCGCCTACACCGAGGGCGACACCGTCCACACGGAAAGCAAGTTTGTGCCCAGCACGCCGGTCAAACAGGGCAAGATCATAGTTATAGACCAGAAGACCGGCAAGGAACTGCTGACCGGCCAAACCGATGACCAGGGAAAATTCTCCTTCAAAATCCCCCCCGAAGCGCAGAAGGCGGACCTGAAGATCGTGATAGAGGCGTCCATGGGCCACCGGGGAGAGTTCCTGCTCAAGGCCAGGTGATGCTCATCGAAAGGCCTCATTGCGCGGTTTATTTTCCTGCTTTCTCAAGAAAGTCCGCCCTGAAATGTTGGAGGGAATATATGCGTGAAAAATGGTTTTGGCGGCAACAATCTTGGCCGAATCTCTGGGTTCAGGGTGCCTTCTTGATTCTGATTATCTGTGCTTTCACGACTCTTGCCGCCGCTGGTCCTGCCGATATCCCCGGGGCGGC
>Ga0172370_10007140_pt1 | contig 13772 bp, 14 predicted proteins | sample LakKiv5m_FD_114538 | JGI IMG/M metagenome (GOLD analysis project Ga0172370, IMG submission 114538) | Freshwater microbial communities from Kabuno Bay, South-Kivu, Congo - kab_022012_11.5m | ecosystem: Environmental > Aquatic > Freshwater > Lake | place: Democratic Republic of the Congo...
AACTTTCACCCAAAAATTCTGGTAAAACCAATTTTTGTAAGTCAGATCCAGTCCGTGCACCACGCAGATAACCGGTTTTTTGATTACGAATTTCATTTTCCAGCCGATAAAAGACAAAACGCCATCGCCAAGAAGCATAACGTCGCATTTAAGTAGTAGAATTAAAGCCTTGATTATGGCATAAGGAACAAAGAAAGGCAGAAATAATTTGCCCCGCTTGTTGATTATTGTTTTTACCTCAGCGATTCTGGAAAGCCAGACATTGAGTTCGTAATTCTGGTTTTCTATCCCGCCGACAACCGGCGGATAAGCCCGTGATATGAATAAAATCCTAATTTTTTTGTCATTAGTCATTGTAAAATTAGAAATTGATTATAAATTAGGAATTGAAAATTAGAAACTTATTTGCGGTACTTTTCCTTCTTCATCTGATACATCAAATCTTCGGTAAGCTTGCGGTTGGATTTGATCATATCGGCGATCAGGGCGAAGACAATAAACTGCAAACCGACCAAAAACAAGATTACTGACAGGAAAACATAGTTGCGGTAGGGGGTGATTTCAAAATTTTGCAAATACAAAGACAGGAAGATTATGAAAATTATTATTGAAAGCAATACTAATGTGAGTCCCGGGATGCCGAAAAATTTCATCGGCCGCACGTCACGAATGGCTTTAAGGATTATCTTGAAACTGTTATTGACATAGCGGTAGACGCTCCTGACCACGCGGGATTTCCTTTCCTGGAAATATTTAACTTCCACCGGTACCCATTTGATTTTCATATTCTTGCCCAGCGCGTCAATGATGACTTCTTGCGTGTAGGTGAAATCGCCCGGCAGATTGAGCCGCAGTAAAAGTTCCCGGCTGTAAGCGCGGAAACCGCAGGTCAGATCATGAATTTTGGTATTCATAAACTTGCCGATTATCCAAGCCGCCAGGCGGTTAAGCATATTTTTGGACCAGGGAATATTTTTAGCCGTGCCTTCACTGAAGCGGTCAGCAGTCACCATATCCACTTCACCGGAAAGTATCGGATTTATGATTTTGGGAATATCGTTGGGGTCAAACTGTCCGTCGGCGTCAATATTGACCATGATGTCTGCACCGTTGCGCAAAGCTTTTTCCACTGCCGTGCGGAAAGTGATGCCAATGCCGCGGTTGACGCGGTGCAAATGCACAAAATCAGCTCCGGCCTCTTTGGCAATTTCCGCCGTATTATCCCTGGAGCCATCGTCAATGACCTGGATGAAAATTTCATCCACGCCAGAAATATTTCTGGGGATCTTTTTAATTGTTTCTCTGATCTTGTCCGCTTCGTTGAAAGCGGGAATGTTAACAACTAATTTCATAAAATTTTTTACTAATTACTAATCAAATACTAATATACTAATTCAAAATTCGTAAATTATCTCTTCTTGATGATTAATTTTGGCTCAACGCACTTCGCATCGCACTTTGCGTTATTAATGCCTTCGTGGATAAGCTGATCAGCGCACTCTCTGGCTTTTTTTTCGCATTCAGTTTTGGTGTAGCTGAAATATTCCTGATTGATTTCATAGCCGAAAAAATTCATCGCCAGGTAAGCCACAACGATGATTATCAGCACCCAAATAATTGACTTTATTCCGTCAGTTATAACACTCATTTTAACGCCTTTTTAAGCCCTAAAATGTCTTATAATTCTTTGTTTTTATTATAACTCAAAAATGCTTTTTGGGCAAAGAAAACCGGGTGTTTTAAAACAACGGCCGGTTTAAAATTTCGTTTAAATTATCTTCCGATACCTTTGTAAATTATGCTCAAGTCTTTGATTTTATCCTTATCCAGGCAATTTTTGCCGTCAATGACAACCTTGATGCCGTTTTCCTGTAAAATCTGCGGATGAATTTCCACAAATTCCTTATGGTCGGTGACTAAAATTAAAGCGTCGGAGTGTTGCAGAATTTCTTTCAGGCTTTTAGCCGTGGATTTTCCCAAAATATGCGGATCAAAAGATAAAAAATCGGTTTCGGCGGCCTTGAGCATTTGCATTATCTTGATTGATGGCGATTCGCGCACATCATCTACATTGGCTTTATAGGCAATGCCGAGCACGCCGATCTTGGCACCCTTCAATGGCATACCGATCTGGTTAAGCGCTTCCTCTAGAAGTTCTACAGTATATTCCGGCATGGAATTGTTGATTTCCCTTGCTAAGCGCAAAAATTTATGGTCAAAGCCGGATTTTTTCGCCCGCTCAATTAAATAATACGGATCCACCGGAATGCAATGGCCGCCAACACCACAAGCCGGAAAATGTGGCATAAAAGCAAACGGCTTGGTAGCCGCACCCAAAATCACGTCTTTCACATCAATGTCTAATTTGTCAAAAGACCGCGCCAATTCATTGACAAAAGCAATATTGATGTCGCGGAAAGAATTTTCTACAATTTTCACCGCTTCGGCTTCGCGAATGGATTTCATCGGTCGGATCGGCGCGTTAATAATGCTTGCGTAAAATTCTTTGGCCATTTGTAAACCTTTGGCGTCAAACGAACCAATCACGCGGGGAATGTTGGTCACGTTCCATTTTTTATCACCGGGATTTATTCTCTCCGGACAATGGGCAATAAAAACATCTTCGCCTATTTTGTATCCGGCTTTTTCAAAAATTGGCAGGACAACTTCTTCAGAAACTCCCGGATTGACCGTTGATTCCAAAACCACCAGCGCGCCTTTTTTAAGATTGCGCACGATCATTTCCGTAGCGCCGATGACTGGCTCCAAATCCGGATTAAATTTTTCATCCACCGGCGTCGGCACACAGATAAGGATTATATCCGCCTGATTGATAACTTTTTCTTCAGTTGAGGCAGTAAAACGGTAATTCGGCAGATTTTTTTCCAGAAATTTTTCCTCAATCGGACTTTGGCCGGCATTGATGATTTCCACTTTTTTCCGGTCCATATCCAAACCCAGAACCTTATAGCCCTTTTCTACGCTCCTGACCGCCAATGGCAATCCGACATAGCCTAAGCCGATGACACAGACTGTTTTTTTCATAAATAAAGGAATTTAAAGATTTATTCCCATGCCCACATTTTCACGATAACAATTCTAAATTTTTTTAAATTTAAACCATTTGCTTTCGTGGTTGTTCGCATAGAATTGTGGGTGCGAGGGTTTACTTTCCCAATTATAGCTGCATATTTATTTATTTCAAATAATAGGGTAGAATAAGGTTATGAAAATCGGCATTAACGCTTCATTTGCCAGAAAACCAGATACCGGCATCGGGCAGGTCACGCTTAACTTTCTGCGAAAGTTAAGCGAGTTCAAAGTGAAAAGTGAAAAGTTAAAAGATATTGAATATATACTTTATTTGGAGGAAGATTTGCCACAAGATTTAAAACTGCCAAAAAATTTCCATAAGCGTATTTTTTTGCCGCTTTGGAAGCGCGACGACTTGATCCGCAAAATCCGCTGGGAAAAAACACTACTGCCGCGCAAAGTCAAAAAAGACCAGTGCGATATTTTATTAAGTCTATATCAATCAGCCGCCATTTGTAGCGGTCTCACCGCTACAAAACATATAATGGTGGTTCATGACGTCATCCCGAAATTATTTCCCGAATATCTTAACAATTCGCGCAAAAAATATTACCAACTACTGACTGAAAAAAGCATCATCTGTGCCGATAAAATTATCGCTATATCCAAGCGGACCGAAAAAGATCTGATCCAACATTTGGGAGTCAGTCCTGATAAAATTACCGTCAACTATCCGGACGTGGACGCCATATATAAAGAAGAAGTATCAGAAAAAATGAATCGAAAAGTGCTCCGGAAATATAAGTTAAAGCCTGGCTATGTCCTGGCTGGCGGGGGATTGGAGGTTAGAAAAAATATTGAAGGCGTTATCCGAGCTTATGATTTCCTTTTGCACCGCAATAAGCAAGCTTTTTTTCTGGAAGATCCGCCTAAGCTGGTCATTTCCGGAAAGCTCCTGCCGCAACTGGCACCCTTGGTAACCGACGCGGAAAAGATAATCAAAGAACTGAATCTAACCCAGGCAGTGAAACTTTTGGATTTCGTGCCGCAGGAATTTATGCCAGCGCTCTATAAAAACGCGGAAATGTTCGTTTATCCGTCTAAATATGAGGGTTTCGGCCTGCCGGTACTGGAAGCCATGAGCCAAGGTACGCCGGTTATTGCCTCCAAAAACAGTTCCTTGCCGGAAGTTGGCGGCGATGCCATACTCTACACCGATCCGGATTTTACCGAAGATATCGCCATGGTCATAAAGAATTTACTGCTTAAAGAAAACTTGCGGGAAACTTTGTCGCAAAGAAGCAAAGAACGGGCCAAACTTTTTTCCTGGGAAATTTTTGTGGAAAAGATTTTAAATATCATTGACAATTTAAAATAAAAAAACAGGATCCTTAGAATTAAGAACCCTGTAATTATTTAGTATAACTATTATCTATTCACCATTCTCATAAAGAAATATTGGAAAAATAGTATAGATATTTTCACCATCGCTAGTCAAAGTGAGTTCATAAATAAAAAACTTTTTTTCCGGGTGTTCAGTAGCATAAAGGAGTTGCAGTGGAATTACATTTGGCATAGTAGAAGAATAGTAATAGATAATGTCAGTTTCAATCCCGGTGCATATTACTTTTTTGTCCAATCTAATCTTGAATTCAAGATTATAACCATGCCCTCCCTTTCCTATATCAGTCCTATTAATATGATATTTTATCTCGCTAATTCCCACATCTTTGTATGCGCAATGTTCAGGGCCAAAAAGGCCGCAACCATTTAGCAGACAACATAAACAAACAACATACATGATCTTTTTCATGACTACCTCCTTTTGTAAAATTGTGAAATATTGGTTATTTTAATATACTTTCAGACACTACTTCAACACCCAATGATAGCATATTTAGAACAATTTGTCAATAACCTCAACAAGCCGAAAAACTGGCTTATTTTGGCCAATATATTATTGGTTTTCTTTTTAATTTTACTAAGCAACTTGGGCGTTTTGCCTCTGCGGATGGGGGATTTTGTGTTTTTTGCTTTTTTGTTTTTAGCTTTCGCGCTTTATCGTCCCGGCTGGGCGTTTTTGTTTTTTATAGGTACTATCGCTTTGGAAAATATCAACCTCGCGCCGCCAGAATTGGGAATGATGCTCCGGCCTTACCAATTTTTGGGCGCGCTGACAGCCCTGGCCTTAATTATCCGCTTCTTGACTAAACGAATTAATTTTGAATTGCCAAAATTAAAATGGTTTGACGCCTTGATAGGACTGATTGTAGTTTCCGGTTTTTTAAGCGCGCTTAACGCACCGGACAAAATTGCCAGCCTGAAACTGGCTGTTATAATTTTTTCTTTCGCCATTCTCTATCTCTTATCCAGAATATACATCCAATCTTTTGCCGACTTAAAAAGAATTGTTCCGTTTTTTCTTAGCTCATCAGTAGTTATAATTTTATACGGCATTTGGCAAAATATCCGTTTCATTTACGGCGGCAGTAATTTTGAAGTTATGCCAGGCAGGCCCAATGCAACTTTTACTGAAGCCGATTGGCTGGGAATATACCTGACCCTGGTTATATCAGTAATATATGCGACTGTTTATTATTTACATACTAAATACTTAACCAGTTCAGAAGAACTGCGACCAGGAATTTCCAATTTCCAATTTCCAATTTCCAAACAAATTCAAAATTCAAAATTCAAAATTCAAAATTCACTAATATACATGCTACTTGCTACTTTATACATCATACTAATCCTGACCGTCTCCCGCAGCGCTTGGCTCGGGGCTGGATTTATTACTTTTTTGTTCTTATTCATAATTTTAACTAATTTAAAATTTCATCCGAAAAATTGGCAACTCAAGGAATTTTTAAAAATACTACGAAATCTTGCATATGCAATAATTGGTAGTATTTTGATTATTTATATTTTTCATCTGACTGATTTTAAATTATTCGAGCGGGCGCAAAGCACAGGCGGATTGCAAAAAATAACTATTTCCTGCAAAAAAATTGACGGCAATCCGGCAACTAACGGCGGGATTTATTATGATTTGGTTCAGTGTCCTGAAATTATTGAAAATATAGAAGAGTTAAGATATTGCGACTGCCGGTTTATAAATTTAGAAGAAATCGACATTGAGAAGGCGAAGGGGAATGAGATAAAAGAAATTTATCGCAAAGATCCCAATATAAATATTCGCCAGCAAATTTACCAAAAATCTTGGGAGCAGATTAAAAATAGTCCGATTTTGGGAATTGGATGGGGAAGTATCGGCCAAGTTTTAGGCGCTGATGAACGCGGTGCGAGTTTGAATTCCAGCAATATTTTTTTGGAAGTCTGGCTGGGATCGGGCATTGTCGGATTCCTGGCTTTCATCGCTATCTGGATTTATATCTTAATTTCCGCTGCGCTTAATTTTTTAAATGGAAATAAAGCCTACGGAATATTTCTGATTCTCGGAATATTCGCCATCCTGATTCCCAATTTGTTCAACGCCGGGATTATGCTTGGCTTTTTATGGGTTTTCTGGGGAATAAGCCAAGCTAAAAAAGCTTAGTTGTTTGACAATTGCTCACTATATGCTATAAAAAAATCAGTTCTTTGTTGCGTAAACCAAAAACCATTTTGAAAAAAGGAGGAATTATGATGGAAAAATTTAAGTTTTTTAGGTTTATCGCAGTAATTATTTTGTTTGCAGTCTCTTCAACTGGGTGTAGCGCCGCGCTTATCAGCTATTACTCTTATGACAGCAAGCTAAAGCCACTGGTTGGCAAGCTTAGCATGGGCGAAGCACTGATTAAATATGGCAATCCCTATCAGCGCCTGGAAGATCCTGATTACATAGCTCTCATCTATCATTCATTTGAAGGCGGTTCAGTAGCCATAACTAATGTTGACAGGGGTTTCCTGACCGGACAGCCTATCGCCCAGACCAGTTATGTTGATACGACACACGGCTGCACCGTAATTCTGGCCTTCAGAAAAACCGACCAGATACTGGCAGTGTACGGTCTCAAGGATTGCAAATAAAAATTTATAGAAAAAATACCCCTCTAGCCAAGATTGGTTTGAGGGGTTTTAATTTTACTTACCACTTATAATTTCTGACAATCTTTTTAAGACTTTGGAAACTTTTATATCTGATCCTTTTATAATCTGATACAGAGCTACAGGATTTTTCCTATTATTATAATCAACTAACGTATTCTCACCTAAGCCTGACAGTTCAATGGTTTTTAATTTTTTCGGAGATATCCTTTTATAAATTATTTTTATTTCTACCGGCATAAATTTTCCTCCATATTTTGGGCATATGCCTTCTTTTCATTATTCATTTGTTAATATACAATGTAATTAGACTATTTTTAGCATTAGTTTTGATTTTAGTCAATTTATGAAAATCGGCATTGATATCAGAAATATCGGCAAAAAAAGAACTGGCGATGAGGCGGTATTTTTCAATTTGGTTAAAAATCTGGCGCAGATAGATAATGCTAATGAATATGAATTGTTTACCGATACCAAGGATCCGGAAGTCTTACAGAACATAAGAACTGGACTAGAAATTGAGAATAAAAATAATTTTAAAATTATATCCCTCCAAACTTCCAATAAGTTCACTTGGAACTTTTGGACTCTGCCTCAATATCTCAAAAAAAATCCGCTGGATATTTACCACACGCAATATATCCTGCCGTTCAGCATACCGAAAAATATAAAGCTAATTACCACCATTCATGACGTGTCCTTCCGGGCTTTTCCCGAAAAAATCAAGTGGTCGGATTTATTTTTCCTGAAAATCCTGATCCCTTGGAGCCTCAAAAAAACGGCTAAAATTATCACGCCTTCAGAGTTTACTAAAAAGGAAATAATTAAATACTACGACACTCCTGCAGAAAAAATTGAAGTAGCTTATAACGCGGTCGGGGATAATTTTTTTCAGGAAATTTCACAGACTAAAATAGAAGCTGTCCGGAAAAAATACAGCCTGCCGGTAAAATTTATTCTATATCTGGGCACGATGCAGCCCCGCAAAAATCTGCCGGTACTGATCAGGGCTTTTGCGTCCTTAGCCGACAGAAGTTCGTATAAATTAGTATTGGTCGGCAACAAAAATGCCCATAATTTTGACAAAAAAATAGACGCAGCTATTACCAAAAGCAATTTACAATCCGAAGTTATTTTTCCCGGCTTTGTGGATGAAGCAGATAAATCGACTTTATACAAACTGGCCAGTCTTTTTTGTTTTCCGTCACTATACGAAGGTTTCGGCATTCCGATTCTGGAAGCTATGGCGTCCGGCATTCCGGTTTTGGCTTCGGACATTGAACCGCACCGGGAAATCGCCGGTCAGTCAGTTTTTTATTTTAACCCTGAAAATCCGGATGATTTAGCCGAAAAAATTGAGAAAATTACCAAGGATGAAAAGCTAAAAACCCAGCTGGCCCAGGAAAGCCAGATCCAAATTCTAAAATTTTCCTGGAAAATTTCAGCGGAAAAAATACACAATATTTATTGTAGTTTTTGAAAAAATAACCATTATCATTCGTTGACAAAATCCAAAAATTTAGTAAAATAAAACGTATGCCGTCTCGGTAGCAATACTTCAGGCGGATATTTAATTAATAACAAAATTATAATGGCGTATCCAACGAATAGCTCTTTCAGAGAACCAAAAAAAATCAGGTTCTACTCAAAAAGATGGTTTAAGATAACCATAATTTTTTTATTCGTAATAATTCTAGCCGGAGGAATAATGGCTTGGAAAACCGGAAGCATAGTTAACAAAGTCACTCAAGGCGGACTTTTTAGCAGCATCATCCATGCCGTTCCGGGCATTTCCGACAATTTGAAATCTGACGACGGCCGGACCAACATAGCGCTTTTGGGCATGCGGGGAGAAAACATCCCTGGCGGAGGGCTCCTGGCGGATACTATAATGATTTTGAGCATTAAGCCGGATGAAAATAAGGCGGCCATGATTTCCATTCCTCGTGATCTTTATGTAAATGTGCCGGGAACAGGAGACCGACAGAAAATTAACGCAGTCCATTTTTATGGCGAGCAGAAAGGCAAAGGCCAAGGATTGGAAGATATGAAAACCATAATCGGTGAAGTCTTGGGCATTCCCATCCATTATGCCACCAGCATAAACTTTGAAGGCTTTAAACAACTGATTGACGCTGTCGGTGGAATTGAAATCACCCTGGATCAGCCTTTTGAAGAGGCCATGCAGTTCAATGAAGCCCACGTCTGCGATCCTAATGTTTTTACAATACCGACCGGCGAATACCAATATAAGAAAAATGAAAAGGGTAAAATTGTAGCAGCTTATCCCCTATGCACCAATCCATACAAAGAATGCGGGGGTGATTTCAGGCTGCCAGCCGGAAAACAGATACTTGATGGCACGAAAGCGCTCTGTTTTGCCAGATCCCGGGTGACTTCCAGCGATTTTGAAAGAGCCAAAAGGCAGCAAATCATCCTCCAGCTACTTAAGGATAAATTGACCAGTGCCGGCACATTGACTGATTTTGGAAAAGTCAATGCAATTTTAGACAGCTTGGGAGATAACGTCCGCAGCGATATGCAGGCCTGGGAAATAGCTAAATTATTTGATCTATATAAGGAGATGGCAAATCCGGCTATATTCCAAAGAGTTTTAGAAAATAGTGAGGAAGGACTTCTGTATAATCCGCCCATGAACGATAAAACTGTCGGTTATATATTGTTACCTATCGGCGACAATTACGATAAAATTCACGCCATGGCCCAGGATATCTTCACTTTGCCGGCCCAGAGCGACATCAAACCTAAATAACAGAAAATCCAAAATCCAAATTTCCAAATTTCAAATAAAACACAAAGACCAAAATTCAAAATCCGAAACATTTCAATTTTGATATTTTATATTTTTGAATTTATTTGGAATTTGTAATTTTTAATTTGAAATTTCCAATGCGGCTTTCCATTATCATAACCAATTACAAAAATCCGGAACTTCTTAAAGTTTGCCTTGATTCCATCAGAAAAAATTGCCACGTCCAAAATTTTGAAATCATAGTCGCCGACAGCGAAACCCAGGAAAAAACGGAAATGATGATGCGCGAGGATTATCCGGACATCCAATTTCTGCCATCAGCGGAGAATATCGGTTTTGGTGAAACCATGCGCCGGGGATATAATCTTTCCCGCGGCGAGTTCATCCTGATCCTCAACGGCGACATTATTATCAAAGAGAATTCAGTGGAAAAACTGATAGAATATCAGGGAAATAATCCGACAGTTGGCATTGTCGGCCCGCAACTGCTTAATTTCAACGAGACGCTGCAATATTCCTGTTTTCGTTTTTATACGCCGCTTACCGTGCTTTACCGGAGGACTATTCTAGGTCGCCTGCCTTTCGCCAAAAGGCACATTGACCGCTTTCTGATGAAAGATTTTGATCACCGGCATCCCCAAGAAGTTGACTGGCTGATGGGTTCGGCTATGCTTACCAAAAGAGAATGCGTGGAAAAAGTCGGCTTGATTGACAGGCGCTTCCGGATGTATTTTGAGGACACTGACTGGTGCCGGAGGTTTTGGGAGAACAAGCTCAAAGTAATATATTATCCGGATGCTAAAATGTATCATTATCACGGCAAGGGCTCGGCCAACAAAAACATTTTTGCTTCACTTTTTTCCAATAAGCTGGCCTGGCTTCATATTTTAAGCGGCATCAAATATTTTTTGAAATACGCCAACAAGAAAAAACCCGCCCATGGATAACCCGAATGGACAATTTAACCTGGCTACGGAACCGACACTAAGAAAAAACCGCCGGCTGTTTAACCGGGCGATTTTTCTTTTCCTTTTTATTTTTATGGCGGCTGGAGCTTATTGGTCCGGTTACCAGCGCGGCCAATCCGTTTCCGGTTTCCAGGAAAAAAGCGTGCCCATTACCGAATCAGCCATTATCAATAAAATTCCCGGAGCTGACAAAAATATTGATTTTTCACTTTTTTGGAAAGTCTGGGATTTGATAAAACAAAAACACGTGGACAAGGACAAACTGGACGCCCAACAAATGCTTTACGGTTCCATTGAAGGCATGCTGCGCGCCACCGGCGATCCGTATTCTAATTTTTTTAACCCGCAAGCCACCAAAGAATTTTCCCAGGATATGCAGGGAAGTTTCCAGGGAATCGGGGCAGAATTGGGAGTTAAAGACAGCATCTTGACCATCATTGCGCCGTTGGAAGACTCTCCGGCCCAAAAAGCCGGTTTGCGATCTGGCGACAAAATTCTCAAAATCGGGGATAAAATAACCTCTGATGTGAGCGTTGACGAAGCGGTAGACCTTATCCGCGGCAAGAAAGGCACCGGTGTTACTCTGACTATTCTGCACTTGGGCGACAAAGATACCCAGGAAGCAACCATCATCCGTGATACGATTGAAGTTAAGAGCGTAAAATTAGAAATGCGCGATGACACGGTGGCAATCATAAAAATCAACCAATTTGGTGAAACTACCACTGCTGAATTTACAACTGCTATGAACCAGATCCTTTCCACAAAAGATACCCGCGGCATTATTTTGGACCTGCGCAATAATCCAGGCGGATTTCTGGAAAGCGCCGTGGATATTGCCAGCCGAATGATTTCCAAAGACAAATTAGTGGTTTCTGAAGAAGACAACGCCGGCCAAAAAGAAAATTTATACACCAAGGGCTATGACAAACTTTCCAATTACCCGATTGTCGTCCTGATTAACGAAGGCAGCGCGAGCGCCTCTGAAATTTTGGCCGCCGCCCTGCACGATAACCGGGACATTACCTTGGTCGGCAAAAAATCTTTCGGCAAAGGTTCGGTGCAAGAACTGATCAATCTGCCGGAAAAATCCAGTGTGAAAATAACCGTAGCTAAATGGCTCACGCCCAAAGGCGAATATATAATGGAGAAAGGCATTTCACCGGATATTGAAATTGAGATGACTCGCGATGATTATGAAAACAACCGCGACCCGCAACTGGATAAAGCGCTGGAAATTCTCAAGGAACAGATAAAATAATCCATTTGAATGCTCCGTATCCAAATGAAAAATATGAGAATAGTTTTATTACAAAATGTAAATAATCTGGGCCGGACCGGCGACATTAAGGAAGTTTCCGAAGGCTACGCCCGTAATTTCCTGTTGCCGAAAAAACTGGCGGAAATTGCCACGCCGGAAGCTGTCCGGCAGGCTGAAATCAGAAAAGATAAAGAAAAGGAGGAGTTGAAAAAACAGCAGGATAACGCCCAGAAAATGGCCAAAACGCTGCAGCAGGCCGTTATCATCCTGAAAGCCAAAGAGAAGGGCGGCAAGCTTTTTGGTTCCATTACCGGCAAAGACATCGCCCAGGCCGTTACTGAAAAATATTTTGCGATTCCAGAAAAATCGTTTATACTGGAAGAGCCAATAAAAAAAACAGGGGAATATTCCGTCAAGGTGAAATTTACTGACAAGATTTCAGCGGTTGTAAAAGTCAGCGTGGAACCGGCCTAATCGGATGCTTAAAACAAAAACAAAAGTCGCAGGGGGCATGCGGCTTTTTCAATAGTGTTTACGAACTACGAATTTTTACGAATATACTAATAATTTTTTTAAAACACCAAATAATAAAAAATAAAAGTCGGATTACAAATTCGCATATTATTATGCGATTCGCCTGCCTGTCGGCAGTCAGTAAATCGTAGAGAAAAAACTAAAAAAACTAATTCTAAAAAACATATGATAAATGGTCGGAAATACATCTTTGTTGTCGGGGGAGTCATGAGCGGAGTTGGCAAGGGAATTACCACGGCTTCTATCGGAACCATCCTCGCCGCCCGGGGATTCAATGTTACCGCCTTAAAGATTGATCCATATATCAATGTTGATGCGGGAACGATGAATCCGACGGAGCATGGCGAGGTTTTTGTTTTGTCCGACGGCGATGAAACCGACCAGGATATGGGCAATTATGAAAGGTTTTTAGGCATCACCTTGGACCGCGGCAGTTATATGACCACTGGCCGAGTTTACGAATCGGTCATCCACCGTGAACGCAATCTTGAATATAACGGCAAGTGCGTGGAGGTTGTGCCGCATATCCCGCAGGAAGTCATCGGCCGGATTGAAAAAGCTTCCAAGAAATTCAAATCGGACATTACCTTGATTGAGATCGGCGGTACGGTCGGCGAGTACCAAAATATTTTATTTTTAGAAGCGGCCAGGATGATGAAAATCAAATATCCGGAAGATGTGATTTTTGTGATGGTAAGCTACCTGCCCATTCCGTCCAAAATCGGCGAAATGAAAACCAAACCGACCCAATATGCCGTGCGGGCCTTAAACAGCGCCGGCATCCAGCCGGATGTCATCATTGCCAGAGCCGAAACTTACCTGGATGAAAAGCGCAAAGAAAAACTGGCGATGTTTTGCAATATTCCCGGCCGCTATGTCGTTTCCGCACCGGACATCGACAGCATCTATGAAGTGCCGATCAATTTTGAACGCGACGACTTGTCGCGGCTGATCCTTAAAAAACTTAATTTAAAATATAAAAAAACCGACCTCAAAAAATGGTATGCCCTGGCGGACAGCATCAAGCATCCGAACGGCAAAGTCAAAATCGGCATCGTCGGCAAATATTTCGGCACCGGCGATTTTACCCTGTCCGATGCCTATATCAGCGTCATTGAAGCCATCAAGCACGCCTGCTATAAAAACAAAGTCAAGC
>Ga0172370_10007141_pt1 | contig 13772 bp, 8 predicted proteins | sample LakKiv5m_FD_114538 | JGI IMG/M metagenome (GOLD analysis project Ga0172370, IMG submission 114538) | Freshwater microbial communities from Kabuno Bay, South-Kivu, Congo - kab_022012_11.5m | ecosystem: Environmental > Aquatic > Freshwater > Lake | place: Democratic Republic of the Congo...
ACGATTCCTTCAAGCCATGGCATACTTCCTAAAATAAGATTTACCACATTCCAGTTACCTCCTAAAAATGTTCCAATCGCAACAAGTCCCCAATTAAGACCTCCAACAACAACAATCACCCAAGCAAGAGTACACCAAATTGATTTTTTACAACATCCTGATTTACACATAAAATTTAAATAATTAACTATCTAATAATTTAATAAATGACCTTTAACGTTACCTTTTTATTATATCATAATGAGATATTACAAGACATTTTCAGCCACACATCAGACTTGTGACTAAAAACAACCTAAACAAGTTTAATCTCCATTTTTAAATCAGCCGGAATACGGTTTTTATCATAATCATTAATCCACGCCTTTGTTGGTGTAGCTTTATACATACGACGAGGAGCTTCATTTAAAAAATATTGAGTGGGTTTAGGTTCTGTTCCTTTCTTTGCATAAAAAATCTGAATGGCGTGTTGTAATTCTTCTCCATCGCCAAGTTCTTCTGCCTTTGCCTCCATATAGACTCCCCAACCTTCACCCGCGAGAGCTGTTGAATTATAAACAACAATAAAAATCTCTGATTTTTCCTTGATGTTGAGCGAGTGTTGAGAATCGGGTGATGAAGTCCAGTAAAAATTATATGTTTCGTCATGCACTGCAAAACAAGGTGAATTCCAAGGCAGTCCTTCGGATGTCACCGATGCAATAGTAATATAAGAAATTTCTTCAAGAAGTTTTTTAACTTCGTCTAAGGTTTTCATACGATAAATTATAACATTCTAAATCTCGGTAACTAGTTTTTGATTTAGTAATCCTGTAATTTACGAACTTTGTCATTCATGCGAATTTTTTCATGCACTTTTGCCTCAATTTGACGAATACGTTCACGAGTAACACCGAATTCGCGACCCACCTCTTCGAGTGTATGATTAATACCGTCAAGCAATCCATAACGCATTTCAATAATTTTACGTTCTTTGTTAGTAAGATCATTGAGAATTTCATGAATTTGATCAGTCAAAATTCGTTTTGAAGAATCTTCGGTTGGACTCGCAATTTTTGAATCAGCAATAAATTCTCCTCGTGTTGATTTTTCGTCAGAATCACTCGAAATAGGTTCTTCTAAACTCATCGTGTCTTGCGTAATTTTTCCAATCATGTGAATTTTATCAACATCAATATCCATTTCAACAGCAATTTCTTCGGGCAATGGTTGACGACCAAGGTCTTGCGTTAATCGTCGCATCACTTGTTTATATTTTGAAATTGTTTCCACCATATGTACCGGAATACGAATCGTACGTGACTGATCAGCAAGAGCACGCGTGATTGATTGACGAATCCACCATGTTGCATACGTTGAAAATTTATATCCTTTTGTCCAATCAAATTTTTCAACGGCTTTGAACAAACCAAGATTTCCCTCTTGAATAAGATCAAGGAGTGTTAAATCGGGACTACGTCCTACATATTTTTTTGCAATAGAAACAACTAAACGCAAGTTAGCTTTAGCAAGTAAATTTTTTCCTTCTTCATCACCCTGTTCAATACGTTGTGCAAGTTCTCGTTCTTGAGCTGCATTGATCAGTGGATATTTTCCAATCTCACGCAAATAAATTTGGATAGAATCATAGGTGCCTGATTCTTTATCATATTTTGTATCAAGGAGTCCCCCAACCGTTGGATCATCTTCCATATCAAGCATAGTGCCTGCTTCTAAAATATCAATACCTGCTTCTTCCAATTGTTGATAGAGATCTTCAAGAAAAAGAATATCGTCTTCAACATCAGGAAATGTTTTTAAAATTTCATCATACGTCACAAAACGACGCTTTTTTCCTTTTTGAATAAGCGCATCTGCTTTTATTTTTAGTTGTTCAGCTTTTTTTTGAATTGATTTTTCAGATTTTGGTTTTCGCGCAGATGTGCCAGCATGAGCTTTTGAACTGGTTTTTCTTGTTACCGTTTTTGAAACAATAACTTTCTTTACTGGTTTCTGTATCGCTTTTTTGATCACTGATTTCCGCCCAGACGAACCATTTGGACGGGTTTTAATAACTTTTTTTACAGCATTTTTTCTTGACAATTTTGCAACTGTTTTCTTTTTCACAATTTTATTTTTGTTAAGTTTTTTTACCATTTTCTTTTTTGTTGACATACTATGATCGAGATATTCTTACTTCATCAATGTGATGAGATAATTTTTGATATTCTTGTAAACATTGAAGAGACTCTGATTCATTGCCTGTTTGTTCTGCTTTTTCCATTGCTCGCATGACATACCGTCGTTCTTCTCGAAGAAGTGCGCAATGGAGCTCGGACAAGAGGCCATGTACCTCTGTGGCAAGTTTATCTTCTGCGAGGCCATCATATCGCATATCAGCCCCAAAAACAAGGGTATCTCGCTTGTCTTCAAAGACTTTCGGATCAACCGTTGCATAATGTAAACTGGCAATAATGTCAGTAAGTTTATTTTGATATATTGCGCAATCTGGTAATGTTTTCTTTTTTTCTTGCCACCACATAATACCAAGAATTTCTTTGAGTAATTGTTCAACAGGACGAATACGTACCGATTGAGTAGGTTGAGATATTTTTTTCTGTGGAACTTTAGTCTCTTGTGTATGTCCTTGTATGTATTTTTTAAAATCACTACGAATAGCTTCAATAGCATAGCGCGTTTCGTGTGCAATACTTTGCAGTGCAATATCTTGAGCAATTGAAGAATCAATAACAAACAGCACGGGAAAAATAACCTGTGCAATTTTATGCATACGATCGCGATGTGAGGTTAATTCGTGGCTAAGATTTGATGTTTCAAATTCAATATAATCTTGCGCTTGTTGTAATTTCTCTTTCCATGCTTCCGCGCCGTGGATACGAATATAATCAGCAGGATCTTCATGTTCTGGAAGTGCAAGCACACTTACGGTCATATTTTCTTTATAAGCAAGCAGCGCACTCTTACGAAGAGCCTCGCGTCCAGCATTATCAGGATCAAGCGCATAAATAACCCGATCTGTAAAACGTCTCATGAGTCGAATTTGATCAATCGAAAGTGCAGTACCCGATAATCCCACCGAATAATTGGTTCCCGCTTGGTGTGCCATAATAACATCCATTTGTCCTTCCATGACTAAACACATGTCTTCTTTCATAATCATTCGTTTTGCTTTGTCATAGCCAAAAAGAATTTTTGATTTTCCAAAAACAATCGTCTCGGGACTATTTACATATTTTCCTGTTTTCCGTTTATGTTCTGGCGGGTTATCACGCTCGTCAGGATGAAGAAAAATACGCCCCGTAAAACCAACGACGCGACCTTGTGTATCAGAAATCGGAAACATAATACGATCTCGAAACCAATCGACATATCCTTTTTTTCCTTGTGTCACAAGACCTGCTTTTTTCAAAATATCATCAGAAAAACCTTTTTTCTTGAGCAATTGATATAGGGCATCCCACGCGGTGCCTGAAAATCCAACACGAAAATTCACCATAGTTTCTTTTGACATTCCCCGTTCTAAAAGATATGCAACCACATCTTTATCTTTACGAAGACCAACTTCATAAAATTTCGTTGCTATTTCCAATGCTTCATATATTTTTGTTTTTTCATGCGATTCAGGTTTATCTTGTTTTGAAAGCGTCACACCAGCTTTATTTGCCAAAAAAACAAGCGCTTCAGGAAATGACATAGATTCCATTTCTTGAACAAAAACAAAAATATCACCACCCTTGCCACAACCAAAACAATGAAACATATCTCGCTCAGGAGTCACCGTAAATGATGCGGTATTTTCATTATGAAAAGGACATTTCGCTTTGAAATAGCGCCCTTTTTTATCGAGTTTTATATAACTCGATACAATATCTATGATAGAAAGTTTTTCTTTTATAAGGTCAATATCGCGAGACATATAGTGTAGGCAGTATACCATAAAGAGATTAGGTGCTAGACAATGAAACTTTCCTAGTGTAATCTGAGATAAAAATTTCAATATGAGCTTAATAATAGAAAATATTAACCAATACACTAATGGGTTGTTGAAAGTAACGAGCTATAGCACCAGATTTTATATTGAGGCTGGTATAGAAGAAATCATCATCACCGAAAAGGAAATAAAATTTAAACTTTTGTGGTTAATACAGATGGTCGACAAACGTAATAGCGATAAAAATTCTCCTCAAGTTGGCTGGGAACATATACCTTCGATGAAAGAATTTAATATTCAGCGAAAGAATTGTCGCGAAGGCTCCGAGAAAGACTCTGGCTTCTGTTGGTATATTGGAGGCGATATTAAAGGAGAAGCAATTTTATGGCGACCTTCCATTAAAAGTGGTCTCGATACTTCGAATACAAAACTTTCTGATGATGTAAAAAAGTATTTAGAGAATCGGAAAACAGAATTTCTCAAGAATTTGGATATTGAGAAAGTTCCTGTTGTAAATTTTACGCTTGAGCAAATTCCTTTTCATCAACCTAATGCTGAAAGACGGTTTGTGAGGATAGATATACAACAAAATGGAAAATTGTATTCCTTCATTAGAATAAATAAGGAACCTATGCAATCACATTTATGGGTTAGGTCATCTTTCTTTTGTGAATTAGCCGATATAGTATATCTATCAGAAAGAGATATGGACTACGCGTTAAATTTCGCAAGTTACGATGCGGGATTTATAAATTTTGAAAATGGAAAAATCCAAATATACGGTAGCAGCAGGTATTTGCCACACGGAAAAATGCGTGAACGTACTATCGATATATTACATAAAAAATTAAATACTGAGGTTATCAATTAAGACAAAAAAGCCCTGCAAAAGCGGGGCTTTTTTATATGAAAAATATCATTCTGTCCAGCACCCGGTGCTTGCCAACTCAGGATTTATTTTATGTTAATTGGAGGAAGTTTTGTAGGAGGTCTTTTCTCTATAACTCTTATGTATCTTCCTGGTTTATTTAAAACAAAAGCCATAGTAACAAGCGAACCATTTATAATACCTTCAAAATCAACTTGGGAAACTGGCGTAGGATATTGAAACATAGAATCAAGTTTAAGCCATGTATTTTGTTCTGTTTTTACCATAGAAAAGAAATGAAAGTTATTTTTCGGTCGTATGAGGAGAAGATCAGAATTTTTGCATATCGTTAATTCTTCTATCTGAGAAGAAAATCCTGGAGCCGAACTATCAAAAGATGACCCAAGAACAATAATTTTTTCTTTATCGAGATGTTTATTCATAACTCCTGCAAGTTCTAAGTTATCACAAACAGTATTGTGCTGTAAAATATTTTTTCTCTCTTCAATAGTTTTAAAACTCGGAAGTTCTAAGTCAGTTGCAATAAGACGACGAAATGATTCTGTACTATGAGGAAAATAATCTTTTTTAATTCTTACATTTCTTAATGCTTCAAGAAAATTAACACCATTAATAACAGAAAGTGGCCCACAGTCAGCAACATTTAATTGACATTGAAAGAGAATTTCTTTTTCACCTACTTTATATCTTATAACTTGATTTGATGTTTTTGGAATAACACTAATCTTATCTTCTCCGGTATTTTTAATCTTAGGAACAATATTAATCTTTTTGGAATTGTCACCAGAACCATAGTTTTCACTTGTCATACTAAAAAAGTATATCATAAACCTACACAAAACCCCTTTCGGGGTTTTGTGTAGAAGTATAAGATTACCTTTTAATTCTTATGACTTATAGTTATCTGATTCTGGCATTACAATGAAATCATCACTGACTCCTGTTCCTGCAGGAATCAAGTTTCCAATAATCACGTTTTCTTTAAGTCCTCGTAGTTCATCTTCTTCACCACGAATGGCGTTTGCCACAAGGGTACGTGTCGTGTGTTGGAATGACGCTGATGACAACCATGATTTCGTTGAAAGAGAAACTTCAGTAATACCCATAACCAAAACTTTACCCTTGGCTGGTTCACCACTTGATGTTTCAAGTAATTTATTTTCTTCAGCTAATTGAATATATTCAACAATTTCACCTGTCGTAAATTGTGTATCACCTGGGTGACTAATTTTGCGACGTGAGAACATTTGTCGAACAATGATTTCAATGTGTTTTGGAGAAATAGGTGATCCATGCAATTCATACACTTTGTTAATTTCATTGATGACATAGTTTTGAGCTTTTTCTTGACCTCCGAATTCAAAGACTTCGGTAATATCTGCAGAACCATCAGTAATGACATCTCCTTTTTCAACCATATCTCCTTTTTCAACAATCGTCATACGATTCATAGGGATGACATATTCTTGAGTTTGAGAATCTTTTTTACCAAGCGTTGCTCCTTCTCCAAGAATAACCACAGTAACTTCTTCGCCATCTTTTCGCACTTCGATAACTTCTCCTGTTGATTCGGCAACCGTTGCTTGTGCTTTTGGTTTGCGTCGTTCAAAAATTTCTTCAACGCGAGGAAGACCAGTTGTAATATCAAGTCCCGTAACACCTCCCGAGTGGAATGTACGCAATGTCAACTGCGTTCCTGGCTCTCCGATAGCTTGTGCGGCAATAATACCAACAGCTTCACCGCGTTTCACCATGCGAGCTCGTCCCAAGTCTTCTCCGTAACATGCCTGACAAACACCATGAAGCGTTTCGCACGTAAGGAGTGATCGAACTTTAACTTCAGTAATACCAGCTTTTTCAATAGATTCTGAAAGGGCTTTCGTAATCCATCCTCCTTTTTCACAAAGAACATTTCCTTGTTTATCTTTCACGGTTTCAAGTGCAACACGTCCTCGAATATTTGATGCGAGAGATCGTTTTAATCCATCAATATCTTCAGCACGAGCAACGATACCTTTTTTCGTACCACAATCATCTTCAGTAATCACCACATCCTGTGCTACGTCGACAAGACGTCGTGTCAAATATCCAGCCTTTGCCGTGTTGAGTGCTGTGTCGGTAAGTCCTTTTCGTGCACCGTGAGTCGTAATGAAATATTCTGTTGGTGACAATCCTTCTTTGAAAGATGGAATGATTGGAAAATCAATCGATTGACCTTTGGTGTTAACGATAAGTCCTTTCATACCTGCCATCTGAGTCAACTGCGCAACGGAACCTCGAGCTTTTGAAGTAACCATGTCAGAAATTGATTCAGATTCTGCAAGGTGGGTATCAATTAATTTTTCAAGTTGTAATTTCACACTTTCCCAAATTTCAATAGTTTTACGATATCGTTCAATATCTGAAATAAGTCCCTCTCCAAATTGCTTCATGACTTCTTCAGCTTGTTTTCGTCCAGCAGTCACGAGCGCTGTTTTTTCTTTTGGCACAAGAGCATCATCAATACTAAGCGTTGTACCTGAAACCGTTACATATTTGAATCCGAAATTTTTAATCGCATCCAAAATTGGAGGAACGCGAGGAATACCATATTTTACGATCAATTCATTAATAAGTGTTGCAAGATCGCTTTTCTTCATCGGTTTATTAATGTATCCATAATCAGCAGGCAAAACAGAATTGAAAAGTAATCGTCCTACCGTTGTTTCAAAGGGTTTTCCACCGAATTCTTGATAGCGCAAATTGTCAGTACCTAATACTTTTATTTTTGCACGAAAATCAAGTTCACCAAAATCGTATGCCATGATTGATTCATTAGGACTTGAGAAAATTTTTCCTTCTCCACGAGCACCCGGAACTTCTTTGGTCATCCAATAACATCCAAGCACGATGTCTTGCGTTGGTGTTGTAATAGGATCTCCTGACTGAGGTTTAAGTAAGTTATGTGCAGCAGAAATAAGTTGTGCTGATTCAGCTTGAGCTTCTACAGAAAGTGGAACATGCACTGCCATCTGGTCACCGTCGAAGTCCGCGTTAAATGCTGCACAGACCAGTGGATGTACTTGAATTGCTTTACCTTCGATAAGGATTGGTTGGAATGCTTGAATAGAAAGTCGGTGAAGTGTAGGTGCACGGTTCAAGAGAACATATTTACCTGCAATAACTTCTTCAAGAATTTCCCAAACTTCTGGAGCTGCTTCTTCGATAAGTTTTCCTGCTCCACGGATGTTATAGGCCAATTCTTGTGCAATAATTTTTGAAATAACAAATGGTCGGAATAATTCAAGCGCCATGTGTTTTGGTAATCCACATTGATCAAGTTTCAATTTAGGACCAACCACAATAACTGAACGTCCTGAATAATCCACACGCTTTCCAAGTAAGTTTTGTCGGAAGAGACCTTGTTTTCCTTTCAAATTATCAGAAAGACTTTTCAATTGGCGTCGTTGTGACTGACTCATCGCAGCACCTCCTGAATGTTTACGAATCGAGTTATCAATAAGTGAATCAACAGCTTCTTGCAAAATACGTTTTTCATTACGCAAAATCACATCAGGTGCACCAATTTCTTTCAATTTCTTGAGACGGTTATTGCGGTTGATGACTCGTCGATAAAGATCATTCACATCAGACGTTGCATGGCGTCCTCCTTCAAGAGCTACCATCGGACGAAGTGCTGGCGGAATAATTGGGATATTCGTCAAGAACATCCATTCAGGACGAACTTCTGCTTTAATGAGCGCACGCACGAGTTGCAAACGTTTTTCTGTTTTTTCACGTGTTGTTGCGCGAGCTTTTTCTAATGATGCTTCTAATTCTTTTTCGAGTTTATCAAGATCAAGTTCTTTAAAAATATTGTAAATAGCTTCGGCTCCAATTCCCGCTTCAAACACCGTTGCATATTTTAATGAGAATCGATTAAATTCTGTTTCTGAGAGCACTCGTCCGGTGACAATATCAATGATATCTTTTTTTGTGCGAGCATAGACTTCTTGTAATCGTTCTCGTTCTGCTTCAGTATCAAGCGTTTTCATCTTGATACGATATTCATTTTCAAGTTCTTTAAGTACACGTTTTTTCTCTTCATCGTCGACAAGCGTTACGATGTATCCTGCAAAATAAACGACTTTTTCAAGATCTGAAACTGAAATACCCATGAGCGAACTCATACGTGATGGAATACCACGAAGCATCCAGATATGTGATACCGGAGACGCAAGTTCAATGTGTCCCATACGTTCACGACGAACGATCGATCGAGTAACTTCTACACCACACTTTTCGCAGATAATACCTTTGTATTTAATACCACGATATTTTTTACAGTAACATTCATAATCCTTTTCGGGACCGAAAATCTTTTCATCAAAAAGACCCCCGCGTTCTGAGCGTCCGGTTCGATAGTTAATAGTTTCTGGTTTTGTGACCTCGCCACGTGACCACTGTGCAATTACTTCGGGTGAAGCAACATGTAGTGATATAGTATGGGGAATAAAATGTTCTTTGTTTTGGAATGACATATATATTGTTAGTTAACCTAAGTAAGAAGTAATCAATTTATTCAGCCGATGTCGCAACATCGTCGTCCGATTCTTCATAGGTTTCATTTACCTGAGGTCGACCTTTTACATTAACGTCAAGCGAAAGTCCTCGCAAATAATTAAGTAACACTTTAAATGATGCCGGTGTATGTGGCTCGCGAAGTGGTTCACCTTTAATAATCGAATCAAATGCTTGTGAACGTCCTACAATATCATCAGATTTAATCGTAAGCATTTCACGAAGTGTGTGAGCAGCACCATATCCTTCAAGAGCCCAAACTTCCATTTCTCCGAATCGCTGACCTCCTGATTGTGATTTTCCTCCAAGCGGTTGTTGCGTAATCAAACTATAAGGACCAACCGATCGAGAGTGCATCTTGTCTTCAACCATGTGGTGAAGTTTCAGCATATACATATACCCAACAGCAATGTCTTGATCAAATGATTCTCCGGTTCGTCCATCAAAAAGTTTTACTTTACCCGTACGAGAGAATCCTGCTGCTTCTAATTCATCTTTAATTTCATCAGCAGTTGCACCAGAAAATGGAGGCACGATTGCTTGATACCCAAGAGTATGTGCAGCAAGTCCCAAGTGCATTTCAAGAATTTGTCCCAAGTTCATACGGCTTGGCACACCGAGCGGTGTCAAAATCAAATCGATTGACGTTCCATCCGTCATATAAGGCATGTCTTCTTGAGGAAGAATGGTTGAAATAACACCCTTGTTTCCGTGACGTCCTGCGAGTTTATCTCCAACTTGTACGTTACGTAATTGTGCAACTTCAACATAGATTTTTTTCAAGATTCCTGATTCTAATTGATGTCCTTGTTCTCGAGAAAATACTTTAATACCAATGACACGTCCTCGTTTTCCATGTTCCATGCGCATTGACGTATCTTTTACGTCACGTGCTTTTTCTCCGAAAATTGATCGCAAGAGACGTTCTTCTGGAGTAAGCTCTGTTTCACCTTTTGGTGTAATTTTTCCAACCAAGATATCATTCTCGCGAACTTCAGCACCAATACGGACAACACCGTCTTCATCAAGATTTTTTAATTTAATTTCTCCAACGTTTGGAATATCATGCGTCGTAACTTCTTCACCAAGTTTCGTATCGCGTACAATACATTCATACTCTTCAACACGAATTGAGGTAAAGATACTATTTTTTACCAATCGTTCAGAAATAATAATCGCGTCTTCAAAGTTGTGACCGCTCCAACACATAAATGCCACAAGCACGTTTTGTCCAATAGCAAGTTGTCCTTGATCTGTTGTTGATGTATCAGCAAGAGCGTCGCCTACTTTTACTTTATCACCAAGATTAACGATAGGTCGTTGATGGAACAATGAGTGGTTGTTTGTTCGTAAAAATGTAATCAATGTATAAACTTTTTCTTTTCCTTTTGCGTTTTCAACAGTAATATGTCGTCCATCAACGCTTGTCACGGTTCCCGCTTCTGTGGCAACAATCATACGTCCTGTATCGCGAGCGGCTTGTTTTTCCACACCTGTCGCAACAAGTGGTGCCATAGCACGAATACAAGGTGTTGCTTGTTTTTGCATGTTACTTCCCATGAGTGATCGGTTTGCATCATCGTGTTCAAGAAAAGGAATAAGCGATGTCGCTACAGAAAATGCCTGCACCGTTGCAACGTCAGTATAATCAACTTCATCTTTCGCAATCATTTGAGGTCGTCCCGTAATACGTCCTTCTACCATATCATTCGTAATTTTTCCTGAAGCAACATCATATTTAACTCCAGCATGTGCAATTTTGTATTTTTCTTCTTCCATTGCATTCAAGTAATTGATTTCACCCGTGATTTTTCCCTTCACAACTTTTACGTAAGGCGTTTCAATCATGCCGAATTCACTAATACGCGCGTAGAGTGACAAGTGGAGGATAAGTCCAATGTTTGGACCTTCTGGTGTGTGAATCGGACATACGCGTCCATAGTGGCTTGGGTGCACATCACGAACCTCAAAACCTGCACGTTCTCGCGTAAGTCCTCCTGGACCAAGAGCAGAAAGTGTTCGCAAGTGCTCGACTTCTGAAAGCACGTTTTCTTGATTCATAAACTGAGACAACTGGCTGGTTGCAAAGAATTCTTTGATACGAGCTTGGAGTGGTCGTTGGTTGATGATATTAATAGGAAGCACCGTTTCAACGTCAATCGTCGACATTTTGTCTTGGATATTTCGTTTCATCTGGCTCATTCCTTTGCGAATTTTTTGTTGCAATAATTCACCTACATATCGTACGCGTCGTGATCCCAAATGATCAATGTCGTCGGCTTTTGATCCCGGAGTTTCGTTAAGATGTGTAATATGTTTGATAATCAAAACAACGTCGTCGGCTGTAATCAATTGATTTTCAAGATCTTTCTTTTCAATACCAAGATCAAATCGTTTATTGAAATAGTATCGTCCTACATCTGACAATTCATAACGATCATTTTCAAAAAGTGATTTTACGAATTCACGTGCATTTTCTACCGTTGCAAGTTCCCCATCGCGCAATTTTTTATGAATTTCGATAAATGATCCATCAACATCTTTTGCGGGATCTTTTTTAAGAGCATGCTCAATAGCTGTAAATGTTTTTGGATTATCTTTAAATGCTTTCAATATCGCTTCATTTTCAGTCATGCCTAAAACGCGCAACAGTGATGAAATCACAAATTTACGCTTTTTATCGATACGTACAATAATCGTACCGTCTTTTTCAGTATCAATTTCTATCCACGCGCCACGTGCTGGGATAATTTTTGCCCCGAAACGTTTTCCATATTTGTCTTCTTCTTCAGTAAAAAATACTCCGAATGATCGTGCAAGTTGTGGCACAATAACGCGCTCAACACCATTAATCACGAATGTTCCGTGATTGGTCATCATCGGAATTTCAGACAAAAATACCTCTTGTTCTTTGGTTGAACCAATACCTTTATTACGCAACGTAATTTGCGCTTTTAATTGTGCTTCGTAGGTAAGTTTATTTTCTTTTGCATAATATTCATTATGTTCTGGTTCGAGCAATTCAAAACTGTCACAGGTAAGCTCGAATTTTTTCTCAGAATAATCACTGATGGGGAAAAATTCTTTAATGGTTTCTTTGAGGCCTTTCTCAATAAACCATTTATAAGAAGTAACTTGTGTTTCGACCAAGTTAGGTATCGGAACAAACGGTTCACGATACTTTGAAAACGTCTTCTGCGTACGTGTAGTTTTCGACATGACGTGTTACTAAAAATAGAAGGACCTATTTGAATGCAGTTCAAGGCGCGAGCGAACTTTACTTTCAAGCTGTAGTAAACCTACAGTTTGAAAACAAACGAGCAAAGCAACAAAGAAATGCGTTGAATATGGAAATTCTATAAAATATTAAAAATAAAAGCGACTATATGCTTTTACGCGAAGTGTAAAGGCCGACGTCTTTACATACTTCGTACTTACCTTATATGTACTTCCTTGAGGAGAATGGGAATATATGCGTCAGCAACACAATCAACCAGAAACTGTGGGCAAGTATAGCAAAAATCGTTTATTTGTCAAACGAATTTTGGGGAAAATTATTTATGCTGCTTTTTGGTATTGATAGGTCTCAGGTGCGAGAGGATCAGTAAATCGGTCGCTTTCAAGTGGCGTGTACATTTGGTCATGAATATTGCGAACAATCTGCGCAAGATATGCCGCTTTGAAATGAATATCACGATCTTGCATAATTGCTTCAACTTCTTGTTTATCTTGATGAAGTGTTTCAGACGGCACATGCGCTTTCATAGTTTGTTCAAGATAACTTGCTGATTCGGTACCAAGCTCTGCTTGAATAAGTGCAATATGATGAATACGTTCACCAAGTGTCTTTAAAAAATGATCAATGCGATTTTTGAAAAAAACCGTAAGTTGTCGATCAACAGATACTAATTTTTCATCGTCTTGAAATAGCTCATTACGAATAGCATCAGTAATCGATTTATACATTGCGACTGTTTGACGTACTGTTTCAATGGGAATTTGTCTGTTTTCAACGCCTCCATACCATCCAACAGACTGACGCACGTAGCCCTCGAATTCAACAAAAGGATCGGGATACCCAGGCTGAACAAATGCTTGATAATAATCATTTTCAAGAATAACATTGTGCACTTGGTCGGTTTTTCCATCGGGATAGGTAACAAGACCAAGTTCATTGAATTCCTCTTTCAAATTCTCACGAGCAACGTCTTCTGCCTTTTCGTTAGGCATTTGTATAATTTTTTCTTCTTTCATATTGGCAATTATATCATAAAAATTGGCACTAGAGTACCAAAATCATGGTAATCTCTAAATATGCCTTTAAAATTCAGGAGAATTTCAAAAAGAACACTGAATAAAATAATCAGGTATTTCTGCGAAGATTTAACAGCT
>Ga0172370_10007145_pt1 | contig 13769 bp, 18 predicted proteins | sample LakKiv5m_FD_114538 | JGI IMG/M metagenome (GOLD analysis project Ga0172370, IMG submission 114538) | Freshwater microbial communities from Kabuno Bay, South-Kivu, Congo - kab_022012_11.5m | ecosystem: Environmental > Aquatic > Freshwater > Lake | place: Democratic Republic of the Congo...
AAAGGGAGATTCTGGGATATGCAAGAACTATTGTCTTATGTTATAATTTATTTTAGAGATAATCTTACATTAGCTTATGATTTTATTAAAGATTTTGAATCTGTTAGTTCGTTGGAGAAGTATGCTAAAGTTGTTAAAAAAGAGATTGAAATATGCGTAGAGGATTTTGAGAGCGAGAAGGAAGTTTACAGGGATATTTATTTTTGGATTCTTAATTCTAAATTAGGAGTAAGAGGGCAGGTTTTGAATGAGGTTAGCTTTAAGATTAGAGATAAGACTTTGATTATTGCTAAGAGACAGGGGGGGGTTTATCAGATGTCTGCGAGAAGGCAGGATGGAAAGGTTGATCTTCCTAATTTTCTTAGGAAAATGGTCGAGGGATTTAGAGGAGCATTAGCAGGAGGGCATCCTAAAGCTGCGGGATGCCATATTAGTGTTAAAGACATCGACGAATTTAGGGAAAGATTGAGAAAATATGGACAAGAATAGATGATTTATCTATATTAATATATATTTTATAAAGGATATGATATAAAATATATATTACAGTGTATAGGTTTGGCATATTTTGGGTATTTTTTCTCTGTTGGTGTGAAATATAAAAATATTTAAAGTAAAGAAACTGGGATTTTGCATAAATAACTGAAAGGAGGTATATAAAAAAGAGAAATGGTACTTGATTTTGCAAAAGAGGCGCTTCAAAATGTCTCAACACACTCTATTAATTTTGATGAGTTGAGGGCTGGAAAAGCTAACATCAAGGTTTTTGGATGCGGTGGTGCAGGATGTAACACAATTACGTGGCTTTTCAATAAGGGCATTAATGGTGCTACAATATACGGTGTCAACACAGACGCATTGCACCTTTCAATTACTAAAGCTGATGAGAAAATACTCATTGGTAAGGAATTAACTCGTGGATTAGGATGCGGAGGATATCCTCAAAAGGGAAGAGAAGCCGCAAAGGAATCTTTGAGTGAATTGAAGAGGGCAGCTAGTGGTGCTGACATGGTTTTCATATGCTCTGGTATGGGTGGTGGTACTGGTACTGGTTCTTCTCCTGTTGTTGCTCAATTAGCTAAAGAGGGAGGAGCTGTAGTTATCGGTGTCGTTACAATGCCTTTTGAATGTGAAAAAGCGAGACATGACAAGGCAGAATTTGGATTGCAGGAGTTGACAGAAGTAGTCGATACTGTTATAGTTATTGATAACAATAGACTAGTCGATATCGCTGGTAATTTGCCAATGGAACAGGCCTTCGCAGTAGCAAACGAGCTGGTAAGTACAATGATAAAAGGAATAGTGGAAACAATTACCTTGCCTTCATTGATTAACTTAGACTATGCTGACGTTTCAGCTATTATGAAGAATGGTGACGTTGCGGTTATTGGAGTTGGAGAATCTGACACGACTGCAAGAGTTGAAGAAGCAGTTAAACAAGCATTGACACATCCATTATTGGATGTTGATTACAAAGGTGCAACTGGAGCTTTGATTCACATCACATGCGGACCTGACTTTAAGTTAGAGGAATTCGCGGGTGTTGGAGAATTAGTAACAGAGAACATCAGTGCAGAGGCACAGGTAATCATCGGAGCTAGAGTTAACAAAGACTTTGCTAACAAAGTTAGAGTTATCACTATCATGACAGGAGTTAACTCTCCATATGTCATGGGTAAAAAGATCCGAGAACAAGAAGTTGCTGCTCATTCAAGAATGTCTGACTTAGGCATCGAAGTCTTCGGCTGAGCCGAATACTTTAATTAATCAATAGAGGGGATTTTACTTTTTGTTTTTCTCCCTCTCTTGGGTTTTTTATTTTTACTACTTTCTTTAGTATCATTTTGTTAGAATAGTTTAAATATAGCGGAGATGGGGGCTATATATGCCAGAATTGAATATTTCTTATTTACCCGGGCAGATAAAGCCGGAATATCGTGGCGATGATATTATGTTTTTACAGGCTCATGACGGTGGTATGTTGAGTCTTAATAGGAGGCCATTGACCATTCCCGGAAGTACAGTAACTCTAACTAAAGATATAGAGTTTGCCCCAATCAGAACTTATATCGGGGTTAATGACAAAGCCGAGAGTAAATTAAGAGAGGTTGTTAGGACTTCAGGTTTGTCAAGTGCTTTTGATTTGGATAGGTATGTTGTTGGGAGGTCATTTGTAGATTCTACACTCAAAGCAGTTACTGAATTATCAGAAGCAAGGTTAAGACAGGCGATTGCGATGGAACAATAGCTTAGATTTTTTGTTTCATCAAAGAAGACTTATATAACTCAGGAGAGAAACTTGTTATCCTGATGACTTTAGGATGGGTATTCATATCTTTCAATGCTTTCTTTAGATTTCTTGTAAAACTGTTTTGATCATAGCCTAGTGCAATGATATCCGGATTGACTTCTTTTATTATTCTGTATTTGTCATCTTTATATCCTAAAACGACTTTATCTACGTAGGGAAGGGATTTTATCACTTCTAATCTTTTTTCCTGGGAGTTTCTTGGAAGTTTGCCCTTTATTTCTAATACTGTGTCATCTAGCGCAATTGCAACTACTAAGAAGTCTCCTAGTTTCTTTGCTTCTTTAAGATAAAATTCGTGTCCTTTATGGAATATGTCAAATGTTCCAAATGCGAGAACTTTCACCATAATTATAGTGGGCTTGGATGTAAATAAATGTTTTCACTATTTATTTAAGTTAAAGATATGGTTAGTTATAGGGGATATAATGTATTGTTATCTGCTAAGGGCTAGGCTAATGGGGATAAGATGTATTAATGGTAAAATAACCTATTAATTTGCTTATTAGAGATAACTATTTTTTATCTTGCTATTAGGAGGTATAACCCTTGAGGTATTACATCAGAGCCATTTCGTCTTTCATGAAGTCTCTATGCAGATGAGGATGTCGCTTCTTTTGCCAGACTTCCCAATAGACTTCGTGCTCAACCCATCTCTTCCTTGATTCAGGAGGAGGAGCCATTTCTTCTCCAGGATAACCTATAGGGATTACTGCTTCTACTTGGAGATATTCGAACATTCTCGTTAATTGTTTTATTATTCCCTCTGTGAAAGAGCCCACCCAGCAGGCGGCTAAACCTATATCTGTTATTTTTAATAGGAAGTTCTCAATCATTGCTCCAGCCTGTTGTCGTGTATAAATTAATCCTCTTTCTCCGTACAAACTTTCTAAATGTCTTGGGTCTGAGACTAAAACCGCTACAACTGGGGCTTCTGCAATCCAAGGCTGATTACATGCTGAAGCAATTTTTTCTATTTTTGCAGGATTTTCTGTTATGATAAATCTCAAATTATTCAGATTTCCTGCGAATGGCGCCTTTGCCGCTGAATCAACTGCTGCATAAATCTCCTCTAATTGAATTGGTTTTCTCTGGAAGGTTCTTATGCTCCTTCGAGAGTTTATGACAGTATCAAATTCCATTTTAATGTATAGAAATAGGATTATTTAAGTCTTATCTCTCCGCTGCCGAGACAGACATCTTTGTTATATAAGACGAGATATTGGCCTTCTGCGACCGATTTAATTGGTTTATTTGGTGAAAATAGGTAGTTATTGCCTTTCTTGATTAACTTTCCATGATGTAATTGGCCGAGATGTCTAATTCGGGCTTGGATTGTTTTTGGAATTTTGTCTTTGGGATTGATTAAATAGAAATTTTTGATAATTATTTCTGATTGAGATAATAGTCGGGAATCTTCTTTTGCTACGATTAATGTGTTTCCTACTTTTTTTGCTATATATAACTTTTCTTGGGAGAGATAATGTGGTTTATTGATGTTGATTCCAATACTTGGATGTGCTCTTTGCCCAATAGTGTAGTATTGAACTCCTGGATGAGTTCCTATGATTTCTCCTTCTGTGGACATTACATTTCCTGGCTTGTTTTTAATTGTTTTTTCTAAGAAGGTTTTTATGTTGACTTTTCCGACGAAACAAATACCTCTTGTGCTTTGTTTGTTCCATATCGGTAACTTATGAGATTTTGCTATTTGTCTTACTTTATCTTTTGTTAAATTTCCTACGGGGAATAATGCGTGCTCTAAGTCGTGTTGAGTTAATTCACTTAGAAAATAAGATTGGTCTTTGTTTTTGTCTCTTCCTTTTAATAGCTGACATCCCTGCTTTGTTTTCTTTATTCTTGCATGGTGTCCTGTTGCAATGTAATCGCAATTTAGTTTTTTAGCTTCTTTCCATAACCATGGGAATTTTACTATTGTGTTGCATTGAATGTCTGGATTTGGAGTTAAACCTTGTTTGTATTTGCTTATCATCGGCTTAATTACTTGATTTTTGTATTGCTTTTCTAAGTCTAATTGCACAAATGGGATTTTTAGCTGCGCTGCAATCTTCTGAGCATCTCTTTTATCGTTTAACCAAGAGCATTCTCCTGTTAATTGGTTTTTTGTTTCTGAGAAACATTTCATAAAACAGGAAATTACTTTATATCCTTGTTTTTTTAGTAAAAGAGCAGAGACTGCGGAGTCAACTCCACCAGAAAGTCCGATTAAAACGGATTTTTTGTTATTCTCTTGAATTTCTTCTTTTGTCATGGTTTATTTTAGTGAAATGGATATAAAAATTGAACTATTTTTGATATTTGTTCATTTTTTGATTTTCATAAACATTTAAATACTTTTTATTATTATTGAATTTGAAAAGAGGGATAAATTTTTAATGGCAAAAAGAAAAGGGAAGAAAAAAAGATCTTGCAAATCTTGCAAATCTTGCCGATCTTGCAAATCTCGTAAGAAGAGAAGACGTTAATCTTCTTTTCTATACTTTTTCATTTTTATTTTATAATTTTTATTAGAGAAATTTTATGGTTGTCGCTTGTAGCTCCCCGATATATCCTTCTTTATCTTCTTTATAATGGACATATTTTCCTTCTGCGCGGATTTTTCTTCCTTGCAGAAGCAGTGTTTGTATTTCACTATCGTCATGGTCACCAGGCCAAACGATCCTAATTTTTTCAGTACCAGTTCTTTCAGTGGATAAGCCGAACTGCGTTGACTTTTTTGGGATAATGGTATTAGTAATAGAACTAGCTAACTGTCCTTCCACTGCTATTCTTTCTTGAGCGGCTGCTTCTGTTCCTTTCTCTCTGAGTTGTGGTACAGTATATTCCATTTTTTTTGGTATAGAGAAGAGTTTATAATGTTAGTGGAAAAAAGTTGTCTATAATAGTAGATACTAATCTATTATTAATAATGTTTATAATGTTTAAATCTCGTTTATCTTGATGAGTGAGGAAGTTAATACTGGCGGATTAATGAAATTTGGGTATAAAGAAGAACAGGGAAAGTTAGATGAAGAAAGAAGAAACGATATTAACAAAGGATATATTGAATACGAAGAGAGAAAGAAAAGAGAGAAAAGAAACAAGATAATTATATGGGCTGTTATTGCTCTTGTTGTTCTTGCGGGAATTGGTTATTGGTTATTGAGATAAAAGAGAAAAACGTCCCCTGCTGGACTCGAACCAACGACCCTCTGATTAACAGTCAGATGCTCTACCGGCTGAGCTAAGGGGACATGAAAAGGGATAAGAAAAATGTTATTTAAAGCTTGTTGTTTTGTCTTTTTTGTTTAGGATTTCTGTGCCTTTTAACTGCCTTGAGAATCTATTCATGTCTTCCAGGAATCGATAGACATTGGACTCTTTTGAGCCCCTTATAAGATTTTTCAATGCGGTTAGAGTATTTTCTATTGAATCTGCGTAGCCGATTATTCCTACAGTGTTATCTTTTACAACTATTGTTGAATCTGTTAAATCTTCCATTGTTCTTTTTGTTTTTCCTTCTCTGCCTATTATTCTTGCTCTTACATCTCTAAGATTTTTTCTTTTTGTGAAATCTTTGATATTTATTGTTCTAAATTGTATCTCGGGGTCTAATAGTAAGAGCGCTTTTTTTGCTGAAAAGCCAAGATTAATTGCATCTAGGATTAGGGAAGCTTCATACTCATTTATTCCTTCTCCTGAGATTGTAACTTTCTTCCCTGTGATTTCTATTTGGATATTGAGCTTTTTTTCTAGTACTACTTTTGCTTTCTTTATTTCTGCGGTATTTGAAAAAATTATGCTTTCCATCCTATGGCAAGGAAATTAGAGCTTTTTAAACTGTCGGTAGCTGATGTACTAAAGGGTATGCGTATTAGAGATAATGATTATTTTCTTATTAATTGTTAAAGGAGCTTTAATGCAAAGGGAATATTATCTATCTTGTCAATATCTCTTTCACTAAATATCCCTGCTTTTATTGCGGCATCTACCGATTCTTTTCCAACTATATTGAATGTGGAATCTTCTCTTAGTTGGAACGATAATTGCTTTATTGCTTCTTCTTTAGTTATCTCTTGTCCTTTGAAGAAGTGCTCTTTAATATCTAGTTGTCTTTTTCCTTCTTCAAATCTCTTTCCTATCAGATTAGAGTCACATAATGCAATTACATCTCTATAAGATTTGTGTATTTTTATGTGCATGTTAAATGTGGGCTTTAATTGGGGATTTAGCTCCGCAAGCCAGGCAGTGCTTGAATTTAATTCCTTTTTCTGTCATGATTTCTGTGTCTGGCTTTCCGCAAACAGGGCAGATTACAAAATCTTTTGCATACATTACTAATTTATCATTTACTTTCTGAGAATTTAGCTTTGTGTTGAGAATTAATCTGTCATTTTCTATTTTTCCTGAGGCAGCTAATTGGTTTTGAAGGAATTTTGATATTTGCTCTATTGGTCTTCTCAAATATGAGGCGATTTGCGTTATATTTGTTATAATTGTGTTCTTTCCCTCTACTAATCCTGAGACTTTTGGAACTTCAAATCTTTCTCCCCCAGTTTTAACTACCTTTACCTGTTTGTATGCTTCATCTAGCATTGTTTCATAGCTTTCCATAATAGATGGGATTAAGCAGGGTTTATAAAGTTTAATTATTTATGTTATTCATGCCTCAAAATAAGGAGAAGTTAAGGGGAAGGAGATTGGCAATGACGATAATTCTGGGAGTGTTTGTTGCTATAATGGTTTGCATATTTGTTAATCTTCTTATTTCGTATGCTTACGAAGGTCCGCAATATGAGAAATACTGCCCGATGTGGGAGGGATTTGATTCGCAGTTTCCTGCTAAGAGTATTGCTAACACTGGAATAATGTCAAATTGTACATTTATTAATGATGTAAATGCGCAGGGGGAGAATTGTAGTTTATCCAGAGGACAGCCAAAGTATAATTATGATTCTCGTGGTTGTGTGACTTCATTTAAGTCATGTGATATGTGCGGAAAGAATTTTGAGGATGCATTTAAGGCGTATAACCGAAAGACATTTTTCATATTTGCTATAATTGGTTTTGCTTTGATTATTTATGGATTGTTTGCTTCTTCGCTTTTAATGCAGATAGTTTCTTTGCCTTCTGGAGCATTTTTAGTTATAGAAGCTGCGACAAAGAACTTTGATGATAAATTATTCGTTATAATTACGTTTGGATTGTTGATTATTGGGGCTCTTTATCTGGCTATTAGGAAATTGAGATTGAACTAGATTTATCCCAGCCATCTCAATCTGTTAGGCCGGGGCTCATAGATTAGGCCTTCTTCTAAGAGGTTCTTGATTTCTTGATTTATATGTTCTGGGGAATCCTTGAGATTTAGGATTATCTTTTCTTTGTCTATTCCGTTTTCTTTTTCTGCTTCTTTGATTAGGGTTATTAGTTTGTCTTTTAATGCATGCGATTGTGTTTTATCTATTGTTTTAGGCATTTCTGCCTCTACTTCTAATTTTCTTACCAAAAGATACTCTGGGGAGGTTTTCTTCAGGATTTCTGGGTTGAGATACACTTCGTTGTTCCATTGTCTTAGAAGACCTATTGTCATAACTGTGTCTCCTTGCATAAACTGATTGAATTTATCTACCTCTTCTCCGAAGGCTTTGATTTTTATCTGTCCTGTGCCGTCATCTAATGTTAGAGAGCCGAACTTTTTCTCTCCTTCTTGAACATATTTATCTATAATGTTGGCAATTAAATTTACTCTTGCTATATGTTTATCTTCTAATTCCAAGAATTTGAATTTATCGGCATCTAGAATTGGTTTTCCTGTCAATAATGAGCCTATTCTTAGTTTATATGCGACGTTTCTTTTGTATTGGTCTGTCATTTTCTTTTTTGTATGGTAATTATGTGCTTAATGGCGTTTTAAAGTTATTTGTTGTTAAGGATATGCATTTTATATCCTTTGGATATAGCCTTTTCTTGGCCTGAAAATGTCCCCTGATTTAGATAATTGATTAAGTGCTTCTTCTAATTCGTCTTTAGAGACTTTTCCTTCAATTGCTCTGTCTAATTCTTCTACTGGAATAAGCTTTCCTAATTTATTTTCTAATTGAGAAATTATATCTTTTACTGCAATTATCTTGCTTCTTTTGGAGGAGGTTATTCCTGTCGTAATTTTGTCTATATCAAATGCCTGCGCTTCTTCATCATACCCTACTTGCATCAAAGAGAATTTTAGAATTTCTATTGCTTTTTTTGCATCTTCTCTTCTTACTTCATCACTTAATCTTAATTTTGCATGTGCCTCACTGAGACGGATTATTCCTTCTAACTGCCTTGCGGTTATGGGAATTGGTTTTATCTCGATATCTGACCTACCCGATTGCCCTCTTAGCCTTAGATAAAAGTCTTTTATCTCATTTACTGCCTCATCTGTTAGTTTAGGTTTTATCTTTTGTCTTGCATATGCGACATATTTTCTCACCAATTTTTGATCTATCATATCTCTAACTATCTCCTGTTGATGCTCTTGCAAGACGTGAATTGCGATCGCTTCATCTTGCGCTTTATTTGGCAGGTCTCTTATTACAAAAAGGACATCAAATCTGGATAATAATGCTGGAGAGATGTCTATTTGTTGTGGAATTGGTGTGTGGGGGTCAAATCTTCCTAGTTTAGGGTTTCCTGCCGCTAAAACAGTTGTCTCTGCTCTTAACGTTGCATGAATATTTGCCTTTGAAATTGTTACTGTCTGTTGCTCCATCGCTTCGTGCATTGCACTTCTGTCTTGCTCATTCATTTTTTCTATTTCATCTATGCAAACCATTCCTTTATTGGATAATACCATTGCTCCTGCTTCTAAGGACCAACCTCTAAGGAATTCATCTTTTACAACTGCTGCAGTTAATCCTGCGGAGGTGGCTGCTTTTCCCGAGACATACCTTCCTTTTGGAGCTATTGCAGAAGTAAACTTTAATAGGACAGATTTAGCTACCCCTGGGTCGCCTACTAATAGGACGTGAATGTCTCCTCTTGTTTGTCCGCCGTCTGATTTTGTTTTCTTTACTCCTCCAAATAATTGTAAAAGGATAGATTCTTTTATTTCGCTATATCCGTAGACACTGGGGGCGATGCTTTGACTTAATCTATTGAATATTTTAGGGTCTGCTGCTAATTCTAATATTTGTTTTACATCCTCTTCATTAATGTTTAAGTCTTCGAATGATTCTTCTAATGGAATTACATTATTTGCTTCTATGGCTATGTCGTATCTTGTGGATATAGAACCTGTTTTTAATGGAACTGGCACTTCTTTTAATATTCCGTAAATTTTTATTTTACTTCCTGGAGTAGTCCTTTCTTCCATTTTAGGGTCTACCAAGTCTTCTTTCAAGAAGACGTTAATTCTTCTAGGCTGCTCTCCGCCTTCTAAGCTGTCCGGGGATTCTTCTATGACTAATCTTTGAACGTCCACCATTTCTTTTGAGATGATTCTAAATGGTCCTTTCCAGCCGCAGGTACATCTACTTGGCTCTCTAAATTTGTTGTCTATTTGTAATACTGACAAAATTGCTCCGCAATTAGGGCATTCGAATTTAGCGTTTACAACCTGAGGGCGAACATCGCTTGCTTGTCTTACTATCCCTTCAATCCATAGCAATTGATCTAAATGTTTTGCTCTTATCTCTCTTATTCTTACTGATGAAGTTTTTGGCAGTTCCTGGAGTCTTATTCTTGCATTTTTGTCTCCCACTAGGTTTGATTCAACTAATGCTGTTTCTAATAATGCAATTGTCTCCTCTGGTTTTTCAATTAAACTCTCTGATAAAGTGGGGGAGAATTCTGCTAATTGTGGGAAATTAATAGGAATTATTTTTTCTCTAGCCCTGATTGCCTGTGCCAGCTCTTTTTTTGTTGAATCAAAGAATCCCTTTGCCTCTAGGATTAACTCGTCATGTTTCTTCTTTTTTTCCATTTGGGTATGTTACAATTAAGGTTTATATTGATTGTTGTTATCAAAAGAGGTTTTTAATATTATATTAGTATGGCAGAGTGGTATAAATGATTTAGTTAAATCGTATGACTATTTTTGAGTAATACAATTGCTTGCTTTTATACAAATACTTTTAAATAATCTCATCTGCTATGGTGAATATAGGAAATGGCATTAGTTTTGGGCAAGTCATTATGTGGTTATTTGTCTTTGTTGCGGGCAGTTTAATTGTTACTTTCTTAGTAAGTCCGAACAGTTTTAATAATTTTAAATCAAATATAAAAAGTTTACCTTCAAGTAGTCCAGCGGGAATTGTCAGCAACACGGAAAGTACAGAAGATGTCCTAATAACAAGCTGTAAGGATAGTTTCAATGAATGTAATAACATAGTTAATCAGAAGTTTAACAGAGGGTATACTTTAATAAAAATGGAGAAATTTGAAAGTTTGGACGGTGTTTTTGATTTTTATAAAACTTGGCAAACATTTGCAATTCCCGTATCGGACGCCTTTATTTCTGCAATTTATCTAAGTCCTTGTGGAGCGGATTGTTCTGAGCGTCTGCCTTTAGTTTTAATTGCATTTAAAGGTACTTCTCAAGAAGGGATTACAGTTAGTCAAGTTGCCTTTTGCGATAAGTCGGGGAAATTAACTTCTCCTTCTAAAACTCAAGCAATGTGCTAAAACATTTAATTAAAAGACAGATTAAATATGTTTATCACCCCAGACTCAAATGAAACCAGAAACAAAACGAAGACTAAAAAAATGGCTCAACAGATTCGCCGTAACTTATTATATTCTGATGGTCTTATTTTCTATTTATCTCTTTGCAATTTTCTTCATTTATCTGCCGAGGGATAAGTATCCCTTGATGCTCGCTCTTTTTGGGGCAATTCTAATCTTGATAGCAGTTTGTGGATTAATGCTATTCGGAAATAAGTTAGTACCCAAAAAGATTAAAGAGTCTCTACCACTAATGAGGTTACGGATGGATACATTTTTGGTATTAATAATCTTTTCATGGTCTACGGGGATACCTCTAGTACTATCTGCCTCAAAAGATTTATTTGATAACCTTCTTGAGTTCTTTTTTGGTGGTGCCCTTTTCATTTTAGGTTTAATTTTCTTCTTTAAGGAATATATTATAAGGTATAATACTTTAGAGAAGCAATTAGTTAGTTCAAACAAAATAAATAGAAAATGATTTATGTTTTGACGCTTTATTCAAAATCAATCTGAAATCTAAGAATGGCGCCTGCGCCTTTTGTTAGGTTGTAGAATTGCTGCCCGTCTTGGTTTTCTGTGCCTATTATGACTACTTCTGAGCCTATGCTACTGGCTAATGCCTCAAATTCTTGCATTTTTTCTCTTGGAAGTTTCTTGCTTAAGAGAAGAAGTTCAACTGCACCTCTTTCTAAGGCGTTTTTGACTTTCTCAAATCCGTAAGCTGCCTTTCCAGGGGTTTTTCCTACTACTGTGAAAAATTTTGTTAAAATGTTTTTTTCTTTTATTAATTCTTGATTTGCAATGTCTTCTTGTGATTGTTCTACTAAGAGTTCTAAACCATGTTCATCTGTGTAACCTAAATCTTTTACTCCTATGACCTTTTCTTTTAGTTTTGTGACTAATTCTCCTTGCTCAAGGAATTCTTCTTTTGTTGGAATTGGTCCGCCTACGAGAATGCCTTTGAGCTTTGGCATATCCCAGAAGCATTCTTTCATGCCTTCTGCTACTCTCTTATAGAATTCTTTGGCTAAGCTTTCTGTGACTCTTTCAAAACGTGCGGCACTCTGACCACCTGCCTTGATTTTTCCTGGGACTCCCGAAGTCATTTTTCTTAAAACTATAATATTTTTCCCTTCTAATACTCCTATTGTTGCTTCTCTTCTGTCCATTACTAACAATCCATAAACTTCTTCTACTTCTAACATTTCTTTTAATGGTTCTATTACAAAGACTTTATCGCATCTGTAAATTCTGACATTTAATGGCTTAGGGGGTTCGATTGCCCAGATTTGGATGTCCTGTCCCCCTTCTTTTTCAGAGACATTACCGCAGAAGAGAGCTAGACCGTGTTTTGGGGTTTGTTTGTACTCTTTTAATTTTCTTATTATTGTTTCTAAAGCAGTTACAACTGCCGTTCTTGTCTGCTTTGACTTTATATTCTCAGCGGTTGATGCTTCTGCGGATAATTGGTTGGAAACTTGGTAGATGTTTGTTCCTGAGGGTATAAGGACAGTTACTAATTCCGTATGCATGCCTCTTATACCTCCAAGTAAGTTAACTAACTCTTCAAGTTCTTGCTTTTCTTTCTGCGATATCTCGGTCATAATTATGTTAAATGATAAGGGGTTTTAAAGGTTAAGGTTTTGATTCTAGAAACTCTTGCAATGCATTGTATCCCCTGGTTGCATCTTTTTTATTTATAATAAATGTTATTTCAATTAGAGAAGAAATAATTTCTATAAGGTTTATGTTATTTGAAACAAGCTCTTTTAATAAGGAAAAGGTTATTCATAAGACAAAAGCGCAGGCTGAAGCGGATGACGAAGAATTTGATGGCGATACGAGTGAATAGGATTGCTTTTTACAAATTATGACACGCTATCAAATCTTGTTTAAAGGGCATAATGTCTTTGGGAATGCCTATATTGTTTATGTGTTCTCTTAATGAAATGGATTTGTCTTTTTTGGCTTTCCAGACTAAACTGTTAAATTCCATGATTTTGTTTATTAGGTCCAGCTTTGATTTTCCTGGTTTGGCTTTTGGAAAATTGTCATTTAAGAGGTTTAGTTTGAGTTCAGTTCCTATTATGGAAGTTAATTGAGGGGTTATAGGGTATAATAGCGCTAGGAAACGCTCTAATAAATAGTATAATGTGTATTTAGCAGAGTTTGATTCTTCTTCTGTGAACTTTTTATCTTGATTGTATGCTCTGTTCTTTACTAATTCAAGATAATGGGAGGCAAATACTTCCCAGATGAAATGCCTCAGGTTTTGAGCAGGGTGATAAAAGTCGTAAACATTGTATGACTTGTCTGCTTCTTCTGTTAAGTTCTCTATATAGTCTATGAACAATTGATCTAACTTTGTTATGTTCTTAGGTTTGTTTTTTGGTTTAGGAAATTGCATTATGAATCTTGATACATTGAGTATTTTGTTTATTGTTTTTGTTTCTGCTCTTATTTTTTCTTTTGAACAGGGCAAGTCTTGCTTTGATAAATCTCCTTCTGTTGCAGCCCATAATCTGAATGCTTCTGCGCCGAATTCCTTTAGGATTTCTTGTGGGTCTATTGCATTTCCTAGAGATTTAGACATTTTTCTTCCTTTTTCATCTAAGATGTGCTGATGAATCCAGACATCTTCGAAGCAAGGGGATTTAGTTTCAAGGTATCCTCTTAATAGTGTATAATATAACCAGGTTCTGACTATTTCTTTTCCTTGTGGTCTTAGAGTTGCTGGGAAGGCTTTCTTGAAGAA
>Ga0172370_10007151_pt1 | contig 13761 bp, 5 predicted proteins | sample LakKiv5m_FD_114538 | JGI IMG/M metagenome (GOLD analysis project Ga0172370, IMG submission 114538) | Freshwater microbial communities from Kabuno Bay, South-Kivu, Congo - kab_022012_11.5m | ecosystem: Environmental > Aquatic > Freshwater > Lake | place: Democratic Republic of the Congo...
CCCGGAACCAGGCCGTCGTGGCCTTCTCTTCGGCGCTGTGGCAGTGGAACAGCGTGCCGTGCTCCCGCGCCCACGCCTTCTGCGCCTTGAGCATCTCCGGTCCGTTCGAGAAGAGCTGATCGGGCCCTGGCAGGATCGACACGCGCGTCTTGTCTCCGTGCTTCTTCCAGTAGGCGTCGAGACGCGCGACCGCCTGCTCGGGCGTGTCGAGCACCTCCTTGGCGTAATGGCGGTCCTGCGATCCCACCGCCGCCAACAGCCGCGTGCCGGAGGTCTCGGCCGAAGCGATCAGGTCATCTGCGAAGTATTTCGAGAAGTTGCAGTGGTGGGTCAGCGTGGTCGTGATGCCGTAGTGCAGGTCGTCGAGGCGCGCCTTGAGGTAGCTCACCGATTGCGGCGATCGGCCGAAGAGGTCGCCGAGTCGCTCGCGGTTCTCGCTCATGAAGCGCGTGAAGGGGTTGACCACCCCGTCGAGCCAACGCGTCAGCGGGACGTCCTTGACGAGGCCGATGATCGGCGGCTCGTGGTCGTGCCCGTGCGCCTTGATGAAGCCCGGCAGGAGGACGCCCTCCGTGCGCACGAGGTGCGCCTCCGCCGACGGCGCGCGAACGGTCTCACCCCGCGTGAGCACCCGCAGGTTCGGCCCCAACTCACGCACGAGACGCCGGCCGATCTCCTCGCTGTAGGGCCCGACCTCGAGTATCTCGTCGCCACGCCACAGGACGTAGCCGTCCTCGATGCGGCGATCGCGCCCGAGCGTCTCGGAGAAGGGCAGCAAGTAACGGGCGCGCACGAAGGCGTACATGGAGGCTCCGAGACGGCGCAAAGGCGCTCGAGCAGCGGTCGAGATAGCGCATGCGGCCGGGGAGATCCAGCGACCGGGCAGAATTGATCTCGATCAGCGTCCCCGGCGGAAGGCGGCGGGGTTCGCTGGACTGTGAAGTCTGCGTCGCGAACAATGGCGTCCTCGACAGCGTGTCCATCAGGGAGGGCTCCATGCACCGCTTGTGTTGTGTCGTCGCCACCTTCTGCACACTGGCCGCGATCGCGTGTGGCCCGTCGAGCGACGCCGGCTCGACCACGTCGGGGACGACAAACCCCGACGGTGTGGGCACCGGCGACCTCTCCGGGATGGTCGATGGCGTGCCCGCGACAGACACAGCCGCCGCGGGAGGGGACGGGGGAGCGATGGACACGGGCAGCACGGCGCCCGACGTCACCGGCGTCACGGACGGGACCGCCGGCGGCAGCGACGGCAACGGCGTCGACGGTGGAGACGGCTCGGCGTCCGAGACGGCGACCCAGGGCGGCCCCGTGGCCTGCAAGGTGGACGCGGACTGCCCCGGTGGCTCGCCCTGCTTCGACACGCCCGACGGCCGGTGGTGCGCGTTCGTCTGCGGTGCGAGCGATCTCTGCGCGGAGGACTACGCGTGCGTCGATCACAACGGCGGCAAGTGGTGTCGCCACCGTACACCGCTGCTCTGCGCGCCCTGTGTGACGGACGCGGACTGCGCGCCCGAGGTATGGAAGGCGCCCCTGTCGTGCGTGGCCGTGGACGGCCTCAAGCGTTGCCTGCAGCGCTGCGACAACACCGTCTGCGTGGACGAGACCGCCACCTGCGGACCGCTCGGGACCCTGCCCAAGGTCTGCCAACCGGTGGTGTGCCCCTGCGTCAAGCAGGGCGCCGGCGGCTGCGAGGTCGCCAACGAAGCGGGCGCGTGCGTGGGCACGTGGTCCTGCGACGCCGGGAAGCCGACGATCTGCAACGCGGCCACGCCCGTGGCGGAGAACTGCAACGCCAAGGACGACGACTGCGACGGCGCGACGGACGAGGACGGGGCCACGGGCTGCGCGGCGTTGTTCCCGGACACCGACGGCGACGGGTTCGGCAGCGGCGCGGGCGCCTGCCTGTGCGCGGGCGCGGGCCTCGTCACGGTGGGCGGCGACTGCGACGACACGAACAAGGAGGTCAGCCCGACGGCCACCGAGGCGTGCGCCGACGCGGTCGACAACGACTGCGACGGACAGACCGACGAGGCGAACGCGCAGGGCTGCACGCCGCTCTACGAGGACAAGGACAACGACGGGTTCGGCGTCGGCACGCCGAAGTGCTACTGCGCGAAGGCCGGCTTCTCGGAGAAGGGCGGCGACTGCGACGACGGCGCGCCGGGCGCGAACCCGTCCAAGACCGAGGAGTGCGGCAACGCCAAGGACGACAACTGCGACGGCGCGACCGACGAGCCAGGCGCTCAGGGCTGCATACCGCTGTACGAGGACAAGGACGACGACGGCTTCGGCATTGGCTCGGCCCAGTGCCTCTGCGAGGCCAAGGCGCCCTACACGGCCACGCAGGCCGGAGACTGCAAGGACGACTACAAGCCGCAGAACCCCAACGCGAAGGAGCTTTGCGACGGCGTCGACAACGACTGCGACGGCCAGACGGACGAGGAGAACGCCACGGGCTGCGCGCAGTTCTACGTGGACGCCGACGGCGACGGCTTCGGTAGTGGCCAGCTGAAATGCCTGTGCGCGGGCCCGGGCAAGGTCTCGAAGGGCGGCGACTGCGACGACACGATCAAGGCCGTCAATCCCAACGCGAAGGAGGACTGCACGACGCAGGCCGACGAGAACTGCGGCGACCAGGATCTCGACGCGACGGGTTGCGCGCTCTTCTTCGAGGACAACGACGGCGACGGCTTCGGTGCCGGCGCGGGCAAGTGCTACTGCGCGGCGACGGCGCCCTACGTCGCGCCGCTCGGAGGCGACTGCGACGACACGACCAAGGACCTCTCGCCGGGCGTCGCAGAGGTCTGCGACGGCGTCGACAACAACTGCAATGGGGTCGCCGACGACGGGTTGTGGAAGGCGACGTCCTCGACGATCGTCACGACCGGGGGTGACTCGTTCCACCCGCACTTCGGGCCCCCTGCGCTCGCGCGACTCTCGGACGGAAGCTACGTCGTCGTCGCCACGACCGACGAGATCATCTCGAAGGTCTATGGGTGGAGGTTGGACAAGGACCTGCTGCCCGCGTCGGGCTCGGTGGGGCTCGCGCAGATGCCGCCGCCGGTCAAGGACGGCTTCTCGTACGCGATGCACCCGCGCGCCTCCACGGACGGCACGAACGTGATGGTCTCGTTCCGGCGGCTGCGCGACGCGGGCTGGACCATTAATTGTAGCCACAACGTCGACGTCCAGTCGATGGTCCTGCCGGTCATGGTCGGCGACGGCACGCTGAGCACGCCCGGCCTCAAGGGGCTCGGCCCACAGCTCTCGCTCGGCATCTGCGGGATCTACTTCAACCGCGCGCTCGGTGGCGCGCCGGTCTGGAACGGCTCCGACTATTCCGTCGCCTGGATCGACGGTCACGAGGGGAGCGGCAACACCGGTCACGTCTACGTCGGCACGATCGCGCTCGACGGCACGGCCAACGGGACACATCGCGCGCTGCCGGAGCTGTCCGACATCGTCACGCCGCCGGACGTCCCCGACTGGTTCTTCATCAAGAACCGCAACGTGCAGCTCGCGGTCGGCGCCGACAACGCGCTCGTCGCGTGGCTGCTGGACAAGCCCGGCGCCGCGGTCCGCTGGGCCCTCTACGACAAGAAGCTCACTAGCGCCATCGGCGGGCCCCAGACCACGGCGACCGGCGACTTCGCGCAGGTCACGACCGCGGCATACTCGAACGGGCGCTACCTCGTCGTCGCGCAGAACCCGTCCGGGCAGACCCTGACGCTCTACAGCATCGACGCGGCCACGGGCCTGCTCAAGAACACTGCGGTGGTCTCGAACCCGCAGGGCGGCGGCGACCTTCGCGCGGTCCCCTTCGGCAAGGGCTTCGGCCTCGTGTTGGCGCGCGGCGCGGCGGTCGGCTACGGCTTCATCCCGGCCGATCTCAAGGGCGGTCCGGTGATCTCGGACTTGCAGAAGGAGCCCGGGGTACTCGCCGGGGCCGCGAGCGTGGTCAATATCGATGACACGCACGCCGCCTTCACTTGGACCGAGGGCAAGACGATCCGCGCCTCGTCGTTCGGTTGCGCCAAGTAGGAGCGCGTGAGGTCGTCTCTCGCCGTCGTCCTCGGCGTCGCGCTCGGCCTGGGATCGGGCGTCGGGCGAGGCGTAGGCGCGACACCAGTTGGCGCTCTCGAGGACGCGTCGGAGACCTTCGGTCTGCTCGACGTTGCGCCGGGTGTCGAGGACGCGACGGGACTCGGCGCGACCCTGCTCGACGCGGACGGGGACGGGCTCGACGACGTGTTGCTCGTGCGGATGTGGGCACCCGCGCGCCTGCTGCGCAAGACGAGCGCGACGGGGCCGTGGCAGGACGTCACGGGCGCCTGGGGCCTGCCCGACGGGGACCGCTTCTACCAGGGCGCGGGCGCCGCGGACCTCGATGGGGACGGGCACACCGATGTCGTGTTGACCTTCGACGGCGGCGCGCGCGTGCTCCGCAACGCCGGCGGCACGCACTTCGTCGACGAGACGGCAGAGCGGCTCCCCGCGCTCGGAGGCTGGCTCTTCGCCCCGGCGTTCGCGGATCTCGACCTCGACGGCGATCTCGATCTCGTGCTCGCCGGCTACGTCGACGAGTTCACGTTCCCATTCAACCGCTGCGCGCCCGTGCGGGTCTTCGAGAACCGAGGCGGCCGCTTCGTGCGCTGGGAGGTCGCGGGCCTCGACGGGCGCGTGGCGTGCGCGCTCGCCGCGAGCGTAGGCGACCTGGACGGCGACGGCGCGCCGGACGTCTGGATCGCGTCCGACTTCGGGTCGCTCGGGAACCTTTCCGCGCCGTGGAAGAACACGATCGCGCCCAGCGCGTCGCAGGTCGCGCTGCCCGAGGGCCTGTCGTTCGCGCTGTACATGATGGGGGTGGCGCGCGCGGATCTGGACGGCGACGGCGCGCTCGATCTGCTGGTGACGACGATCGGCGAGCCGCGCGTGCTGCTCGGCACCGGGGCCCCAGCCACGCCAGACCTGCTGCCCGCGAACCTCGGCTACGCGCACGAGAGCCTCCGCACGCCGTGGAGCGCCGTGCCCGTGGACCTCGACGGAGACGGCCTCGAGGAGGTCGTGCTCGTCACGGGACAGATGTCGGCGGCGTGGTTCGTGGCCAACGATCAGGCGCAGCGGAGCGCGGTGCTGTGGCATGCCGAGCCCGCGGCACCGATGGTCGATCTCGGCCCGGCGCTCGGACTGCAAGCGGCGGTGGGCCTGCGAGGCGCGCTGGTCGTGGACGCCGACGCGGACGCGCGCCCCGACCTGCTGGTCACAGACGTGGCAGGCAACGCGATGCTGTGGCGCAACGCGATCGAGGCCGCGGCACCGTCGCTCCGGATCACGCTCGAGGCCGCGGTCTCTGCGCCCGGCGGTCGCGGCGCGCGGCTCACGCTCGCGTGCGGATCCTCCCAGCAGGTGCGCGAGGTGGGAGTGCAAGCCCCGTTCGCTGCGGCCGACGTGGACGCGGTGCGCTTCGGCCTCGGCCCTTGCGCGAAGGGTGGGACGCTCACCACGCGCTGGCCGAGCGGCTTCACGCAGACCCTGCCGCTGCCGTTCGACGTGACGACCCTCACGCTCGCCGAGCCCGCGTGGTTCGACGTGACGCGCACGGCCACGTCGCTGAGCACCGTCGTCGCGCCGGTCGACCCGCAGGGACAGCCCATCGCGCCGAACTCCGTCGTGATCCTGGAGGCGACCGATGCTTGGCCCGCGAGCGTGCTCGCCCACACCCCGCAAGGCTTCGTGGCCGAAGTCCCGCTCGCGCCGGTATCGACCGCCGGGGAGCGAGCGGTGCGCGTGCGCGTCGGCGGATTGCTCCTGCCCGCGGAGCGTCACGTCCCGATCGCGCCGGCCGGGCATCTCGAGGCGTGGGTGCACGAGGATCCGCGCGTGCCGGGACCGCCGACCCAGGCGCTGTGGCGGCCCTACTCCCCCGGCGGTGCGCCCCTCGGGGCGGGCCACACGCTGACGTCACCGCTGCTCGAAGGGGTGATGTCGGATCTTGGCGACGGTTGGTACGCCACGCCGCTGCCCGTGTCGCTCGCGGAGACGCTGACCCTGTCTGTCGATGGTGCCGTGGCGCAGGTCGCTCTACCACCGGTCGACGCGACCGTGAGCGCGGCCGAGAGCACGGTCGACGCATCGGGGCTGTACGTCACAGGTGATCCCGCTGGGGAGCTCGTCTTCGAGATCGTCGCGCGGGACGCACATCGGCGCGCGGTCCTCCTGCCCCCCTCGGACGCGCTGGTGCTCGCCGACGGCGTGCCGCTTTCGCCCACGGGCACCTGGGTCAGCACCGGCGGCACCGATCTGCGCTTCGCACACGCGCTGTTGCAGCCGGGTCAGACGCTGCAAGTGTTCGCCCTCGGCGTGCCCGTGGGACCCGCGTGGAAGGTCGGCGCGTTGCAGAGCGGCGTGGAGGTCGGTGCGTTGACGGACGAGCAGACCTCGCGGCTCGGCCTGTCGCGCGGGTGGGTCGCCCGGGATGGACAGGACGTGGTGACGCTCATCTGGCAGGCGCGGGACGCCCAGAACGCGGTCCTGCCGGGGCTCGGCGCGCCGGCCTTCGCGTGCGAGGGCATGACGCCGGTCGCGCCCGGCACATGGAACGGCAGCCTCTTCCTGCGCGATCTGCGCGTCGGCGGCTCGCCCGCGATGAGCTGCGTCCACATCGACGCGAGCGGTGCGCCAGGCCGCGCCGTGTCGCTGGCCTCACGCGAGGCCGTTTCCCCACCGTGGGATGCGACGGCCTGCACGCTCGAGCTGCCCCCGCCCGACCCGACGCTCGGCGGGCTCTCGGAGGTGACGGTGACGTTCGTGCCACGGGATGCCGGCGGGATGCTGAGCGGGCCCGGCCTCGCCATCGACTTCGTCATCGATCCGTCGCAGACCCCGCACACGGCGACCTACGTGCCCTTCGGCCAGTACCGCGCGACGCTGGCGATCGATCCCGCGACGGTCCCGCTGCCGATCACGCTCGGCGCGCGCATCGGCGGCGTCGTCGTCGCGACGGCACAGATCGGCTCGGGTGCGCCGGCCGCGGACGCGTCGGCCGACCCGCCGGATCTTGCCGTCGACGCCCACGAATCGGGAGCGGACGTGACACCCGACGCCGCGGTGCCGCTCGACATGCACGCAACCGAGGAGCCCTCCCCGTCGCCAGCCGGCGCCTCGACCCATGATGTGGCATCCGCCGAGGCGTCCGCTCAATCACGCGCACCCGACGCGGGCTGCTTCACGCGCACGTCCGGCGCCGCGGCGCCCTATCCCTGGGCCTGTCCCGTCGCGCTCGCATGGCTCGTCGCTACAGCACGCCGCCGTACTTCTTGAACGCGTCGGGGTCGTAGTCCTTCAGCGTGGCCTTGAGCGCCCCGCGCAGCACCGGCAGCGTGCCGTCGATCTGCCGCCGCAGCACGGTCCCGATGAAGAAGGACTCGACGTCCGAGCCCTCGCCGAAGCGCTCCGAGAGCTTCGCAAGGAAGCCGTGCACGTCGAACGCCGGATCGGTCTTCGCAGCTTTCTCGTAGGCCTTCGCGTTGTCCTCGATGAAGCCCTTGACCTGCGCCATCGCCGCGAGACGGGCCGCGAGCTTCGCGAGGCTCTCCTTGTAAACCGTGTCGTAGACGAGCTTTGCCGCGTACCCCGCGATCCTGCCCTCCGGCTTCACGTAGAGCGTCGCCCAAGCGGCCTCGAGGATCGCTGGATCGTAGTGTCTCCAGGGTCGCCGTCCTGGCCCTGCCGTCTTCTCGACGCGCGCAACGAGCTTCGCGCCGAGCAGCTTCTCGATGCCAGCCTCGCGGTTGACCGTCACCTCGAACCGGCCGTAGGGGGTCATCTGCGCGAGATCCTCCGGGTTCATCCCGGCGGCAAACACGGGCTTGACACCGGCGGACTCGAAGGTGGCGAAGAGCAGCGCGTCGAGCAGGCTGGCAGGATACGTGCCACAGGGCCCGAGCCCCGTCTTGCGGGTCGTCGGCGTGACCTTGCCGTGCGCGTCGGTCTGGATGTCGGGTACCTGTACGTGCACCGGCGAATCGTCCGGACCGCCGTCGTGGAGCGCGACGAAGTGCAGCAGGTGCAGCTGGATCTTGTCGCGCAGCTCGCCCGGCAGCGAGCGGCCCTTTCCGTCCTTTGCGGCGGCGAGCGTGCCGAGCGACGCAACGACGAGCAACACGAGCGCAAGGAGCGCCCAGGGACGAGCCTTCACGTTCATGGCGTGCCTCCCGGTGGAGGCCGCAGGATAGGACGAACGGCCCTCGCGCGTCGAGGACTACTCCACCTTGGCGAGCGTGGCGATCGCCTGGGCCCAGAGGAAGTACTTGCAGGTGGCGAGATCCTCCACCGTCTTGATGCCGAAGGCCTCCTTCAGCTTGACCGCGTCGGCATCGCTCACGCCTTCGAGCACCGAGGGCGATGCGGCGCAGATCTCCTTGAGGGACTTTTTCTCCCAGGCCTTGTCGAGGATGTTGGCGAGGCTGTCGTTGTTCGGCATGGTCGTCTCCTACTGGATCATTGTGGTCAGACGCTCCGTTTGACACCGGGGGTGGAGCGCCGTCGGACGGGAGCCTAGCGACGCCGGCGCCGGCCGACAAGGTGGACGCCGTGGCCCCGCCGTGCGCCGGGTCCATCGAAGAATCCCTCGTGTGATTCATCGGTTGCAGAAGTGCACAAGGTGCACAACTGAGGCGGATCAGCTTCTGGCCGCCACCTGCGCGACGCGCCCCCACAGCCCCTCGACGCGCTCCCGCAGCCCGCGCCGCCTGCCCGCCTCGGCCAGGACGTTCGCCGCCGTGCAGGCCGCGACGTGCGGCGAGCGGTGCAGGGCGTTGCGGAGCTTGCCGCTGCGCGTGGCGCGATCCCTGGCCTCGTCGAGCGAGAGACCCGCCCGCGCGAGTTGCTCCTCCACCTCGCGCTCGGCGGCCCTGCGTGCGCGGAAGAGCATCATCTGCACGCGCGAGTACACGTTGACCGCGCCGTCGCCGGTGGTCTCGATCGGCAGGAAGATCGCCTTCGGGTGCAGCGTCTGTACGACCGTCTGCACGCCGTCCGACACGCCGGACGAGGGCATGCAACCGAAGGGCTTCACGCTCAGGGTCATGTTGACCTTGTTGTTGACGGTGTTGAGAATGACCTTCGCGATCTCCATGTGGCCTTCGCCGCCGCGGCTCTCGTTGTGGTAGAGGTCCTTGGCCACCGCGGCGACCTCGTCCATATCCGGCAGCGCGTAGGCGCGCAGACCCATGAGCTTCGCGATGCCATGAAACACGATGCGCAGACCGCGCTCGCCGACCCACAGCATGGCGAGGTGCTTGCGCACGTCCACGCCCTGGAGCCCCCATGGGCCACCGTCCACGCCGCCGAGACCGGCGCGCGCCTTCGTGTCGAAGCGGTGCTCCCAGACCATGTAGAGCAGCCACACGACCAGCGCCTGCACCTCCACTTCGGCGCCCTCCTGCTCGAGGAACGAGGGCATGCGGTAGTTGCCGTCGCCCTCGGTGGTCATGGCCCAGAACTCGCCAATGATGGAGACCTTCGGCTTGACGCGCGTGCGATCGACCTCCACCCGCGCGAGGCGCAGTCGCGTCCTCAGCAGCGCCGCGAAGAGCGCCGCCGGCAGGAAGTCGCCGGACGCGAAGGCGGCCCGGATCCACTCGCGGCACTCGTCGAGCGCACGGTCGGTCTCGCCCGTGATGACCTCGTAGGGCCGAATGCGGTAGCCGAGCGCGTTGAGGACATCGCCGACGAGCAAGCCGAAGAGGATGCGCGTCGTGGCCTGGACATTGAGCTCGAGGCCCGCCTCGAAGTGCTCGACCTGATCGAGGCCGCCGGTCTGCTGGAGCACGATCACGCGGAAGCCGTCGAAGCCCGCGTCGCGCAGCGCCTTGCGGTACTCCGTGATGTACGAGCCGAAGCGGCAGGGACCGCACGCGCCGGCCGTGAGGAAGACGAACTTGTCGATGATGTCGGCGGTGCTCATGCCCGAGTCGCGCATCTTCGAGAGCACCTTCACCAGGTTTCCGACCGTGAAGTAGGTCGGGTTGCACTGGCCCCGGTTGCCGAACTCCTTGCCGTAGCGCAGCGACTCGACGTCGGGACATTCGAGCGCCTGCACGCGGTAGCCGAGCCCGGCGAGCGCCGCGGTGACGAAGAGATCCTGGTTGAGCGTGAGGCCAGACACGAGCACCGTCGTGTGCGGCCGCTGTGCCTTCGTAAAGATCGCGTTCGGCATGTCTGTGAACTGCGGCATCGCCTCCGCGAGGCCGAGCGCTTGCTTCTCGCGCGCCACGAAGGCCGCGAGCTCGGCCTCCACCCGGGCTTCGAGCGCCTCGTCGGTCGCCCGACGCGAGCTGCGATCGAGCTTGCCGAGCGGCACCGCGTGCTCGTGGTGCGGGTGCGGCGAGCCGGGGAACTGGGTCGTGCGGGGCATCGCGTGCATGGCATTCCTCCTCTGTGGGTTGGGGTGGTCTCAGGGTGCTGGCAGGAATCGTTCGCGCAGATCGATCGCCTTCTGTCGCAGTCGACCGAGGCTCAGGCGTAGGCCGCGCGGCACGTCGGGCGTGCGCTCCGACCCCACGGGGGACTGCGGCGCGTAGGCCTGCGCCGGTGCGCGAGACAGGCGCATCGTCGCCTCGTGGGTCACGCGGTGGCGCTCGGCCTGCTCGCGCAGCAGTCGCTCCTTCAGCTCCGCGCGCTTGTCCTCCACGCGTCGCGCGAGCTCGGCCTTGCGCGCGGCGAGATCCTCGAGGCGCTCGCGGTGCAGCTCCAGCGTGTATGCGTAGGTCTTCACGCGGATGGCGATCGAGCCACCCGGCTTGTTCGCGTCGATGTCGTGCAGCGCGGAGTAGGGCGTGGCGCTCGCGCCGATGATGCCGTCGATGAGCCCGAAGATCGGCGCGTCGTGGCCGCACTTGAAGCTCGACAGGTCCAGCACCGCGACGTGCGGGTGGCGCGCGGCGAACTTCGCCGCCCAAACCTTGAGCGCGCTGTTGGCGCTATAGTTCTCCGGCCACACGTCGGTGATGTCGAGCGGTGACTTGACGCGTCCGCTCGCCAGATCATCGGCGAAGAAGCGCGCGAGCCACTCCGGATCCTTCGGGATCGAGCCCATCGACAGGATCGGATAGCCGAGCGCCTGGAACTCGCCGAGCACCTCGTGGTTCAGCCCGGGATCGCTGTGGTAGGGCCGCCCGATCATGAGGATCGCGAGCGCGTTGTCCCGCTCGACCGCCTCCAGCAGCTCCCGCCCGCGCCGCTGCCGCTCGCGATCGAAGTCGTCCAGCGCTAGCCAGGCCTGCTCGGTCGCGAACCGGCTCTCATCCTCCGTCACGCCGAGCGCGGACCCGAACGTGTCGAAGAGCTGCTTGCCGAGCAAGTGCCGCTCCGCGAACGTCAGCGCGGGGTTCAGGTACGTGATGCCGCGCGCGGCGAAGAAGTCCTGCTCCTTCGTGAACGCGGCCTTCATCACGTCGCCCACGCCCTGCACGATCGGACACGCGGCGTGATCCATCACGTGCTCCAGCACGGGCCGCAGGTGTGTGATGCAGGGCAGCAGCACGAAGTCGAGCGGCTTGTCGGCGTGCGCGTCGAAGAGCAGGTTGTGGATGTGCGCCTGCGTGACCTTCGACGGATAGCAGGGATCGGTCGAGCCATACTTGCCACCCGCGGCCCAGAGCGCCTCGCTCGTGACGTCGCTGAAGACCACGTTCTGGCGCGCGATGCCGAGCGCCTCGAGGTACGTCCGGAAGAACGGCGCCGTGCTCCAGAGGTTGAGCACGCGCGGGATGCCGACGCGCACGCCGGCCAGCGGGCGCGCGGGCTTCGAGCGGCGGAACGGGCGCGTCACGACTCGGCGATCGACCTGCCACATGGCCGAGATCTCGGTCTCGGCGACCTGGACGGGCGCACCGTCGGCGGGCATCGGCGCGGGCGTGAAGCGGCTCCTGAAGAGCTCCTTTGCCTCCCACTCCACGAGGTTCGGATACGCGCGGCGCAGCTCCGATCGCTTGCGCGTGAGCTCCTTGAGCGCCTCTTCGCTCTCGACCGTGCCCTTCTCGCAGGAGAAGCCGGAGATGTGGCGCGCCTTCTGCCCGCCCGGCGTGGTCGTGTCGATGAACGTGCGCGAGCAGAGGTTCGGACAGAAGTGGCAACGCGTCTCCTCGTCGGTGCGCGTCTCGAACGCCAGATCGATGGCCGCGCCGACGCCCACCCACCGCGTCTTGCCTGTCCGTTTGTAGCGCCGCAGCGTCTCCAGCGCGGCGCCCAGAGCCCCCGCCTCGCCCGGGTGCGGGTGCACGTGCACCTTCGCGCCGGCCACGCGCTCCAGGATGTAGTCGACCTGCGCCTTGACCGCTGCGAGGTTGTGCTGTGTGCCGCCTTGCAGGACGAAGTTCGTCCCGAGCTCTGCCATGCGCGGGATCTGCACGACGTACTGCCACACGTTCTTCGGCAGCACCTGCGCGAGCCCCGCGAGCATCTCCTCCTTCGCGTAGCCCTCTTTCTGGAAATTCACGCGGTCGGCGTCGAGGAACACGGCGCAACCGTACGAGAACTCCGGCGACAGCTCGGCCTCGAACGCGACATCGGCGTAGGCCGTTACGGGCACGCCGAACTGGTCCGCCATCGCCTGGAGCAGCATGCCGTTGCCGGCCGAGCACTGGTTGGACAGCCGGAAGTTCTCGATGTCACCGTTACGCATGAAGAGGACCTTGATGTCCTGCCCGCCGATGTCGCAGATGACATCCACGTCGCCGAAGTAGTGCACCGCGCTCTTCATGTGCGCGACCGTCTCGACCACGTGCGCGTCCGCGAGCAGCGCCTCCTCCAGCACCGGCCCCGCGTAGCCGGTCACGCCGAAGCCCACGACCTCGAGCGTGGCGCCCTGCGCGGCCACCGTGTCGCGGATCCGTCCGAGCATCTGCTTCATGTCGAGGATCGGGTTGCCCTTGGAGAGCTGGTACTCCTTGAGCAGGATCTCGCCGCGCTCGTCGAGCAGCACGCACTTCGACGACGTCGAGCCGCCATCGAGACCGATGACGCCGCGCACGTGGCGACCGGCCTCCAGGACCGGCGGCACGAACGTGCGCACGCGGTAGGCCTCCCGGAACGTCTCCACCTCGATCTTGGAGCGCGCGAGCGGCGGCCCCGCGATGTCCTTCAGGCGCGCCTTGCGCCCGTTCGTCGCGTAGTCCGCGAGCTTGTCCGGCCCCGCGTAGCGCCCCACGTCGGCTGCCTCGTGCAGTCCGTAGAGCACCGCTCCGTAGGCCGCGTAGAGCTCGGCGTTGCGGGGCACGAAGATGAGGTCCTCGACAGGCACGTCGAGCGGCGTGTCGAAGCCGCGCTCGCGCCACGTCTCGGGGATCCGCAGCCGCCAGCACTCGACGAGGAAGGGCAGGTAGGTGTTTGGCCCGCCGAGCAGCAGTACCTTCGACTGGAGCGTGCTGCCGCGCGTGAGCACGCTCAGGTTCTGCATCACGATCGCATCGGCGAGCGAGTTCAGGATTTCGTTCGACGGGATGCCCGCCTTGACGAGGTTGACGATGTCGGTCTCCGCGAAAACGCCGCACTTCGCAGCCACGTGGTGCAGCTTGCCCGCGTCGAAGCGGATCCGGGCCACCTCCGCCTGTGGCACGCCCACCTTCACGAGGCACTTGTCGATGGTCGCGCCGGTGCCGGACGCGCACTTGTCGTTCATCGACGCGACCGGCGTCTTGTCGCCCGTCTCCTTGTTTTCGCGCAGGAAGATGATCTTGGCGTCCTGGCCGCCCA